>Ga0118677_10000753_pt1 | contig 70238 bp, 66 predicted proteins | sample AliMusrvi5mmetaG_FD_86154 | JGI IMG/M metagenome (GOLD analysis project Ga0118677, IMG submission 86154) | reverse complement strand
GAAGACAACCTGAACAACCAGCAAGTGGCGCGCGAACTGCTGCTAGACGAGGGCGCCGTGGTCCAAATCGCCAACCATGGCCGGGAGGCGGTGGAGGCCCTGGCCGCAACCGGAGCGGCATTTGACGTTGTGCTGATGGACCTGCAGATGCCGGTGATGGATGGCTTTGTGGCCGCCAGACTGATTCGCCAAGACCTGAGGCTGAGCACACTGCCGATTGTGGCCATGACCGCCAATGCCATGGCCGTGGACCGCGAGGCCTGTCTGGCTGCGGGCATGAACGACCATATTGGCAAGCCCTTTGACTTGAATGACCTGGTGCGAGTGTTACGCAAGCAGGCGCAGTGGGTTGGCGCCCTGACAAGCGCTGCGGACAAGAGCCCCGTACTGAGCACGCACCTGGTGCAAGCCGCTACTGCGGCGGGCGTGGATCTCGCCGCCGCGCTCCACCGTTTGGGTGGCAAGCAGGATGTCTACCGGCGCACGCTGATGAGCTTTGTGCGCGATCTGCAGGCCATGCCGGATCAGCTGCAAGCCGCCACGCCGAATGATGCAAAGCGCCTGCTGCATACGCTCAAGGGCCTGGCTGCAACCTTGGGGGTCACGCTGCTGGCCTCTGAGACCGCCGGCGCAGAAAAGTCCATGGCACCAAAGCCGACCAGGGAACAAGCTCTGTCCGCTGGCGCGCACGCCTGCCAATTCATAGAGGCCGCGCTGCCAGGATTGTTGGCGCTGCTGGAAGTCTTGCAGCAGGACCATGCGGTGACAGCGGGTCGGGACCAGGCTGGCAGTTCCGCACCGCCTCTGGACCGGCCTGCGCTGCTCAAGGCCTTGCAATCCATGGCGCAATTGCTGCAGGCCTGCGACATGGAGTCAGTGCATGCGATGGCGCAATTGCAGCAGCAGTTCGGCGCCGCCTCGGGAGAAGAACTAGAGGCAATGGAAGCGGCCATTGCAGACCTAGCGTTCGAGCGGGCGCTGCCTCTTTGCCATGCATTGCAGGAGCACTACGCGCTATAAACGCTAGCGGCGCACGCCGGTCAGCTCCACATCGACCCGGCGGTTGGGCAACAAACACTCTTCGAGTTCGGCGCGCTTCTTGAACTGTGTCTGGCAGGCCACTACCTGCTCGCTGTCGCCTCTGGCATCGATGCTGCTGCTGGAAACTACCAGACCCTGCGCGGACAACAGTTCGCTGATGCTTTGCACCCGCCGTTGGGATAGCTGCTGGTTGTAGTCCTTGTTGCCGGTGCTGTTGAGGCGGTCGGCATGTCCCACCAGGTTCAGTTTCTCAATGTGGATTCCTTCGCGCTTGGCGCGCGCCACCAAGGCGTCCAGCTCCGAGCGCGAGCGGCTGCGAATATGGTCAGGCGTGTACTTGTCAAAGTCAAACAACACCTGCGCCGACAGCGCCACTTGCTCCGGTGCGGGGGTGCAGACAGCGGGCACGCAGGCTGGCGCCTCGGGCAGCGCCTTGAGAGAAGTCGGCGCCGGGGCGCAGTGGGCGGCCGACTCGCTGGCATCCGTCACCAGGTCTTCCGCGATTTGCACATAGGGCTTGGCGTGGCGCCACTGCTGCTGGTTGAATTCATTTCCCGCGTGCACCAGTTCCACTTCAGCACAGGCGACCTGTTGGCTAGCGCAGGCAAAGCCGCTGCCCAGCTTCAGATCTTGGGTACGCGCCCACAGGTCCGGGCGCAGGCGGGCGGCGCCGTTGATCAGCGCTGTATCTACGGACAGCGGCGTGGTCTTGGTTTCCAATCCGACGATGAGTTTTTCCGACTCGCCCATCGCCTCTTGCGGGAAGGCGCTGCGGTCGTTGCGCGTGTATTCGTGCAGCGACACATCCAGCCAGCATTGCGCCTTGCTCAAGTGGTAGTCGCGCACCGGAACGCCGGCTTCATTGAGCCGGTGGATGCGCTGCTGCAGGCTCTGATAGGTCTGGTAATCCGCATGGATGGCGGCGTCGGAGATGCGCTGTGCCTCGGGTGCCAGTTGCGACTGCGCGCTGGCCAGTCCGCTCATGGCCAGGCCCATGGCCAGGAAAAGTGTGGTCTTTTTCATAATGGTGTGGGTCTGCGTGCTGCCTAGCGGTCCAGTGCGCGATTGATGTTTTGGTTGCTGCCGGAGAAAAGATCCTGGTCAAACTTGAAGCGCAGCCGCAGGTAGACCCCTTCGCTGGTGTAGTCGTAGCCGGCCAGGTCACTGTCGGCGGAAAAGCCGGAAACGTTGTAGCCCACTGAAAGCCACAGGTTTTGCTGCACCAAATAGCCAAGCTCCACGCCCACTGCTTTTTGCAGAGCGCCGTACTGGCCCATTTGCGCCGAAGCCATCACGCCCAGGTCCCAGTTCTCGGTAATGTCATAGGTCATGCGGCCCGAATACAGTTGGGCCTGGAAGGCGTCGGACACACCACCCTCAAACAGGTCTTGTTGCCACTTGGCGGCCACGCGGCCGGTGACCCACCAGGGGCGCGAGGGGTGGTAGTCGGCCAAGACAGAGACGATATGTGCCCGGCTGCTGAGCGCGCCCACGCTGGCGTTGCTGTCGTCCTGCTCGGTCTTGTACTCGTACTTGGCCAGCGCATTCACGCGGTTGCGGTCGTTGTCGCGGTAGGCCACTCCTGCCTGTACCCGGTCCTGCAGCACGCTGCCGTGGCTCTGGTAGTCGGTTTCCAGCAGGTAGTTGCGCGCCAGAAAGGTCCAGTCGCGGCTGATCTTACGCGCCGCCATCACCTGCCACAGTGTGGTGGTGAAGGCCTCGTTGTCCGGCGTTCCGGCCACATCGCCGCTGATGCGGTATTCCCACTTGGTGGAGCCGCGCCACAGCGGGTGCGCCGTATAGTCTAGCCCCAGCGACACGGCCTGGGTGGTGGGCGCGGCGCCCGACACCACCTGCGTCCACTCGTAGGCGGCGTTGGCGCGCAGGCCAACGTCCAGGTTCCAGCTGTTGCGCACACCCGAGGCCAGTTGCAAGTCCTGGCCGCTGACCGCATCGCGCAGCCGGTATTCGCTGAAGAGCTGGGTATCGTTCCAGTAGGAGCTGCCCACGCCAAACACCAATGCATTGCTATTGCTGGAGGCGCCGGTGATCGCGTCCGGGCTGGACAGGCCGGTTTGCTGTTCCGCCCGGACATACAGCCGGGTGCGCTCGGCCACGGCATAGTCGCCGCCCAAGGCGTAGCGGTTGCGGGGTTCGCCGCCAATGGAGCCTTCCACCTCAGCGCCCAGCGTCAGGCGCTCGGTGGCCTTGAAGCCCAGACCGACCCGCAGCGTATCGCTGCGCAGACCGGTGCCCTGAGGGCTGGTTGGTACTTGGCCGCCGTTCTGGATCGACGGCAGACCCGTTGTCGGGTCAATCGCCTGGTTGCCAAAGCCTACGGCACCGCCACCGGAGCCGCTGGCCATGCTGCCGGTGAGGCCCGCAGTAGAGGTAAACGGTGAGGTCCAGCCGGTGGCCAGCGTGCCGTCGGTCTGGCGCATGGTGCGCAGGCCCACGTCCAGCAGCCACCGCTCCGACAGGTGGTGTTTGACGCCGACCTGTCCCTCTTCACTGCGGGCCATGCCGGGGTTGCGGTCTTCGCTGCGCTGGGCCTGGGCATACAGCTTGGTGGCATCCGAGAGCTTGAACGCACCCTGCACCATGGCTTCGGACTTGCCGCCCGACAGCGGCGCTGCCAGATTGTTAAAGGTGGGGTCGGACTGGCCGACGAACACATGGGCCTCGGTGCGCTCGGCCTCATGCGCCAGCTCAACCCGCCAGGCCTGGCCGGAAATGCTGCCGCTTTGGCCGGTAAAGCCGGGCAAGGTGCTCTGATTCACCGGGTTGGTATTGACGGTAGCCGTGGTTTGCGCGACCTCGACCACCAGTTGGGTGGACGGATTGACGCGCCAGCTCAGGTTGGCGCTGCTGAGCTGGCTGGCGGCCAGCGGATTCTGGTCCTGCACCAGCGAGCCGCCCAGCTCCAACTGGGCATTGATGCGCAACTGTCCGTCGGCACCCAGCACCCAAAAGGCGTCGCCGCCCTGGTCCACTTCATAGGTCACGCGCAGCGACACCGGGTTCAGATCCGGGTCCAACGAAGGCAGAAACTGGTTCAACACAATGCGCCCGCTAAAGGGCTCAAACGTGTAGTCGCTCAACCGCATCAACTGGCGGGCGCTCAGGATGCGCGAAGGCATGTTGCGGTCGCGTACCAGCACCTCGACTTTTTCCGAGTCCTGCACGGCGCCGCTGTTGCTCAAGCCGTAAGGGCCACTGCCTTGGCTGGCAAATTCCTGCACCACCTGGTGCAAGGTGTCGTTGATGGCAAACACATTGCCGGTTGCGCCGTCTTTTTCGTAATGCCAGCGCACGCCAGTGACGCTGCGGTTATAGGCACCCAGGCTGCGCTGCTGCAACGCGGCCACGGCACCGCCGCCGCTGCGCTGGCTGAAGCCGTCGCCGGTGGCAAAGTCGCCATACAGCAAATAGCTCTTGTTCTTGTCGATGCGAACGTACAGAGCGGTGGAAGACTTGGCGTCCTGGCCCTTGAGCGAAGCGTCGCCATACACCGGATAGAAGGTATCGGGCTGAATGTCCGACAGCAGGCGCGAGCGCACCTCCTTGTCCGAGTCATAGGATGCGGTGAGCAAATATTCGCCCTTGACCACGCCCTTGAGAAAGAAGGCAGCACGCGCAGCGGCACTGCCACTGCCATCGGCAAACACATTGCTGAAGTGCAGGATCTCGCGCTCAAAGCCACTGTCGTTGCGCGCCGGGCTAAGCAGGCTGCCGCCGTTGCCAATATTGATGACGCCTTCAATCAAACCGGCGGCCACCATCTGGCGCATGTCAGGCACAAAGCTGACCACCCCGGAGGCCTCTTGCGCGCCTACGGTCAGGCGCAATTGCACGTCCTGCGGTGACACCGGCGCCAACAACTTGAAGCGTGCCACTCCGTTGCGCACTTCCAGTTGCACGCCCGCAGTGGTCTTGTCAGCATCCTTGGCGCCGGGCCCGGCTTCGTCGGTGGCGGCACCGGGCAGCAGCAAACGCCCACCCGTGGTTTCCACCGTGGCGAAAACGGTGTTGGCCAGCGGCTTGCCGTCCTGCCCGAGCACCCGCACCGTTACGCCAACCGGCGTCTGGCCGTCGGCAGCAACACCGTTGCGGTCCACCTCCACGATCAGGTGGGCGGCCGTGGCATTGACGCTGTAATCGATCTGACCGACCTGCGCATGGAATACCTTGCTCTTCTGCTCTGCAATGGCCTCGGTCGGGTTGGCCAGCGGGTACAGCGGCGTACTGGCCGGAGCCCAGGGGCTACGCTGCGCCATGGCATCGCTGGCATAGCGGCCGTCATCACTTTGTCCCCAGGCCAGCGGCGCGCTGATGATGGCCAGCGTGACGACCGAATAGCGCGAGGCCCTATGCACCGCACGCAGCGGGCTCAGGCGCGAACGCGGATTCTGGATAAAGTTATTTTCAGCGCGCATCGCCGGCTCCCTGACGTGTTTGAACCAGCGGCTGGTTGGCACTGTCCGTGCCCTGCTGCGGATAGGCCGCAGACTTGCTCTGGAAACGCAAGGCCGGTCCTTTTTCCGTCTCTACCGATCGCACCTCGCCCTGGGTACGGCGGGCCTTGACCTGCTCCAGCACCAGGTTGGAACAGCTACCCTCAATAAAGTCGGCCCGGTGCAGCTCGCCGTTTTTCAGGTCAATGAACAGGCTGTTGGCGTCTCCCAGGTTGCGGTTGCTGCTGGTGGTCAGGCGTGCGCCCTTGGGCAGGGTGCTGGGGTCTGCCGTCAGCACATGGCTGCGCGGCGCGATGCCACAGCGGCTGTATTTTCCCTCCACATCGCTGACCATGTAGTAGCCGTCTTCAAAATACAGACGCACACCGGGAATACCCAGTTCTTCCGGCTCCTGCACGTGGTTGTTGTTGCAGTCCACAAAGATCTTGCCCAGCACACAGGCCTCGTCGGTGAACACGCCACCGCTGACCTCCACCTTGTACTGGCCTTGATTGGACTGCACGCTCAACGTGATGGGCTGCAGCGTCGCCGGGTCCAGGCAACCTGCTGCCTGGCTGCAACCAATGGCGCGAGCGGTATTGATGCCATTGCCCTGTGCCGCACCCACACCCACACGCACGCGGTACTGCAGCTTGATAAGCTGTGGCGCCGTGCCTGTCGCGACACCGATGCCGCGCAAGCTGCCCAGGTTAAAGCCCAGCACCGGGCCCAAGCCACCCATGGGATTGGGGGCGGACACACCGTTGATTTGCACCGTGCCGCGTATGAAGGTAAAGCCTGGGGGCAAGCGGTCACGCACCGTCACCTGCGGCAGGATGCCTGAGGCATTGAGCCGAACCTCCACCGTGTAGCGCACCGAGTCGCCAATCTGGGCGATGCGCCTATCGGCCGTCTTGCTCAACACAAAACCGCTGCCCGAGAGCGGGTCCAGGGGAATGTGGTTGTTGACCACATTGGCCGAATCCGCTGACAGCACAAAGCTGCTGTAGTACTGCGTCGTAGCCTGGTTGCTGGTGGCCAGCCCGGAGCTACTGGACGGGCAAGCGGCTGGCACATGCAGCGTGGCGCTCGTCGCCGGCGCCGCATCGCTGGTTTGCACCAATGCCGGTGCTGGTGTGGAACCCACCGTGAGTGCCGTGGTGCAAACCGGGATCAGCGCCGAGGGCTGGGTGGAATAACCAGCAGGGTAGCTGCTGATGCTCAGCGTGTATTGCCCGGCAGGCGCTGTGGCATTCAACAGAAACTGGTAGAGCCCGTCAATTTGCGTAGTGAAGTTGGCCTGTCCACTTACCAGATCGGTGGCCGGTACAAAGTTGAAGGGGCCGCTGATGGTGACCACGGCACCGGCCACCGGTTGGCGCGTCACGGCGTCATACACCACACCGGCCGGGTCCAGCGGCAGGCTTTGCTGAACCGTCGTGGTGCCCGAGGTCAGCGTCAGATTGGACAGGGTGCCGTCACCGACCACGGCACCAGCCGGGTTGGCGCCAGTGCGCAAGCCTGCGCCGTCTGTGCTACCTGCGGCCACACCGCTCACAAAGGTGGCACCGGTTTCATTGGGCACGGCCTTGCCCCAAATCTGGTTGGTGGTCGGGTTGCGAAAGCGCAGCTGATAGCCACTACCCGGAGCCAGATTGCCCAGGGTGTAGCTGCCATCTGAGAGTGTGGTGGTGCTACCCACCAGCGCACCGCCGAGCAAAAGCTCCACGGTCCAGCCGCCCTGTCCCACGTCGGTGGCAGAGCCGACAGTAAATTTGCCGTCATGGTTCTTGTCCAGCCAGACATGGCCGGTGACCGCCGCAGAGCTGGCAACCACCACATCATCGGTGGCGGTGTTGTTGTAGCTCAAGGCCACCGGCTCACCTCCGCCAGAGATGACTGCGGTATTGGTCAGTATCTGGCCATTCAAACCGCTGGCCACAGCCACACGGGCGCGAATGGTCTGACCGGTGGCACCGGCGGCAATCACATCCATCGAGGTGCAGGTGAAGCTGCTGGCGCCCACCGCACCACTACAGGTCCAGCCGTTGCCCGTGGCCAACTGGGCCAGGGTAATGCCGGCTGGCAGCGTGTCGACGATGCTGATCTGACCGGCGCTGGGCCGGGTGCCCACATTGCCGGGCGTGATGGTGTAGTAAGCGCTGGAGCTGCCTGCCGCAAAACTCGACGGGCTATGGGTTTTTGCAATCGTCAAGTCCGGCGCTGGCCCTGTAATCACGGCAAAGTTATTGTTTGCTGACACTATATTGAGCGCCATGAGGTTGATGCCTGCTATGGCTGCTGGAGACACCGTCGCTGCTGTAGCCGTACCCCCGGTACTGCCGACACTGCTAATGCCATTGCTGGTGCCCGGCGGGACCGTTGGCAGGGTAACGGTGTAAGCAGCGGCACTAGACTCGGGCAAGCCGGTGAAGCTATAGCTTCCGTCTGCGACCGTGCTCACACTGCGGGACACGGCATTGCCATTGGCGTCCAGGCCCGTCAGGTTGAGGGTTTGTGCCACCAACCCGTAGTCACCACCATCCAACAAACCGTTGTTGTTGAAGTCCAGAAACACACGACCGGACAGCGTGCGTCCATTCGGGATTTCTGCAAAATTGTTGCCGGTCGCTGCTGTGGCAGGGGGCAGCATGATGCTGCCAATCAGGCTGGGCAAGGTGGTAACCGACGTGACGCTTCCCGCAGTGCCGCCATGGCCCACTGCACCGGCAATGGTGAATCCGTTCGAGGTACCGGCAGGCTGGTTGGGCTCACGCACGGTGTAGGTACCAGGCTGCAGGCCGCTGAAGGTGTAGCTGCCCTGGCCGTCGGTCGTAGTGCTTTTCACCACGTTGTTGCCGCTGTCCAGCAAATCCAAGGCGACGCCGACAATTCCCATATCAACGCCGTCTTGCACGCCGTTGTTGTTCTGGTCCAAAAACACCAGACCAGAGATGGACGACAACACCACTTCTGCGAAGTTGTTGTTCGCCGATCCACTCACGCCACCGGTAACGGGATCAGCGCCCAGGACGATGTTGGCCACCTGGCTGGGGGTGGTTTGCAAATCGGATGCCGTCCCGGGCGTACCGGTACTAGACGAAATGATGCTGATGAACCCGGCCGTGGTGATGCCATTGACCGTACCCGCAGGCTGCGTGGGTTCACACACCGAATAGGTACCGGCGTTCAAGCCCGAGAACAGATAGTTCCCCAGGGCATCGGTGCTGGCCGCGTTGGTCAAACCGGTTTGCGCCACCAGGGGTGCGGAGCAATTGGCGCCGCCGTGCAATTCAATCGATACGCCGGAAAGCGGGCTGTCGATACCTTGTTCAAACGTGCCATTTGGCGTCACGTTGTTGTCCTGAAAAACCTTGCCGGACACATAGCCCAGGGTGCTGATCACCAGGGGCGCATTGGCCGGCTGCTGGTTGCGGCCAAAGTCGGTGACCAGGCTGCCCGCAGGAATGTTGTTGTTGTAGTTACCCGGTGTGGTGCCGGTGACGTCCACGCTGATGGTGCAACCGCCAGCCGGAATGGTGGCAGCGCTAGCATAGCTGACCGTGGTCGCACCGGCTGCGGCGGTGACCGCGTCCGTGGGCAAGCCCACACCCGTGCCCGGACAGGTCGTTACCACATGCGGCGCTGCCGCGATGACAATGGCGCCCGGCGCGGTGGGCAAGGTATCGGTAAACACCGAAGTCAGTGTCAAAGGCCCGGTGTTGCTATTGCCAAGCACGATGGTCAATGTGGACTTGGCGTTGGGCGCAATCACGCTGGGGCTGAACTGCTTGGCCACCGTGGGTGGAGTAGAGACAAGCAACTTAGCGCTGGTCGGTTCTTCATTGCTCACACCTTCAAAGGTGCTGACTGCACCGGCGGCAATGCTGTTGGTGTAGCTGCCCGAGATGTTGCTCAGCACATTGACCGTGACCCTGCAACTGGCGTTAGCCGGGATGGTGGCGCCAGACAGGCGGATGCTGGTGCCCGAGGGGCTGGCACTGAGCGTGCCGCCGCAGGTGCCGGCCGCATCCGGGCTGGTGGACAACACCAGATTGGTTGGCAGCGTGTCGGTAAAAGCGGTCTGGGTCAGGTCGGTGGCATTGGGGTTGGTGAGCTGAATGCTCATGACAGCCGGCATACCTGGGCCCTTGGTATCGGTGCCCGTGGTGAACGGTGTCGGATTACCGGCATCCAGGGTCCAATTGCTAAAGGCCTTGTGGATAAGCAGCGGCATTTTGGCCCTCAGGGTGTCACTGGTGGGCAGGGTGTTGGTCACCGGTGCACCACCGACGATGGCGCTGATGGCGCTGGCTGGAATGGTGTTGAGGTAATCGCCCGCCGCATCCACCAGTACGTCAATTTCTGCGTAGCAAGTAGCCGCCAAACCACCGGAGGCGGCGAACATGCGTGCGCCCGATAGCTGCACAGAACCAGACGTGGGTGCCGTCACCGTGGCGCCAGCGCAATTTGTGAAAGGGGCGGCGCCCACCGGCACCGTCACATGCAACGGCAGGTTGTCGGTCACCGACAGGTTGGTCACCGGCTGAGCGGTAGGGTTATAAAACGTGATGCGCAAGCGCGAGCGCCCTCCCGGCTTAACCAGATTCGGTGTGAACTTTTTGGTAATGCCCACATTGCTTTGCGTGGTCAGACTGGTGGAGGCCTGGCCGCTATTGCTCATGCCCTGGTCGGTCAGCACCGCATTGGCAGGAATAAAGTTGGTAATGCCTCCGACCGCGGTGGATGTGACATTAACGGTTACGGTACAGGTCGCACCCGCCGCCAGCGAAGCGCCGCTCAGCGCCACCGAACGGGCACCTGCCACGGCCGTGACCACGCCACCCGGGCAGGTGGTGGACGCTGCAGGCGCAGGTGCCACCACCATGCCGTTGGCGGCCGCGCCAGCCGTGCCGTTAGCGGTGAAAAAGTCGCTCAGGCGCAGATTGGTCACCGCCACTATGCCGTTGGTTACCGTGATAGTCAGTTGGCTGACTTCACCCGGAAAAATCAAGCTGCTTGGATTGGTGGCCTTGGCCACCGCCAGATTCGTGGGGTCGCTGTAGTTCAGCACGCCGACCACCGCCGACTGGTTGCTGATGCCGCCGTTGGCAGTAATCTTGCCCGGGGCCAGGGTGTTGGTCCAGTTGGCGGTTCCGGTGGCGATGACATCAAACACTAGGTCACAGGTGGCGTTGCCCGCAATCGTTGCGCCACCGATAGCGAAGTTATTGCTGCCCGCCACCGCCGTGATGGTGCTGGCGCCGCTACAGCTGGTGTAGGCATTGGCCGGTGTGCCCACCAGCATGCCGGTGGGCAGGGCGTCGGTCACGCCGACACCGGTGAGCGCCAGCGCGCCGGCATTGGCCAGACGAATGGTGACGGTGGAGCGCCCGCCGGAAGACACCGCGCTCGGGCTGAAGGTCTTGCTGCAACTGGTGCCGCTGCACAGCGCGGAGTTGAAGGTAATGGTGGCGTTTGCCGTGACCGGGCCGGCCAGGGCGCTACTGCCATTCGCGTAGATCTGGGTGCCTGTAACCGAGGCGGGGGTGGGCAGGCCCGCCGTGTCGGTGTAGACACCGGCCGCGGCAACCACATCCACCTGCAAGGTACAGCTGCCGGCGGCACCGGTGCCCGATCCGGCGCGCGCCGGTATCGTGGCGCCATTGAGTTGCAGCGAGGTGCTGCCCGCCACGGCCGTGATGACCGGAGTGCCACCGCAGGTGGTGGCCGCATTGGCCGGCGTGGCCACTCGCATCTGGCCGCCACCCGGCGCTTGCGGCAGGTTCTGGCTGACGGCCACGCTGGTCAGCGCATTGACCGACAGGTTGCTCATGGTGATGGTCATGCGGGTGATGACACCCTCATTGAGCGGGCCGGCCGGGCTGTAGCCCTTGCTCACGGTCAGCACGGCGGCCAGTGTCCCCGTGGTCGTATTGCTTGGCAGGCCGTTGCAGGTCTGGGTTCCGTAGATACACACGGTATTCTTGTCCAGCAGGTTTGTGTACGGCGATGCCGTCACATCGGTACCGGTCATGGCCCAGAAGGTGACGACGCAAGCGCCGGGTGTGAAGTCAGCGCTGCGTTGCGGCACGGTGTTAATCGTCATCTGGGCACGCAAGGCGCCCAGCGCACTGACTGCCGTCAAGTTGCCGCAGGCGGCCGTCACGGTCGGCGTGTAGTTCACACCGTTGAGGGTGCCGGTGAGAAAGGTCTGCCCTTGAGTTAGTGCGTCGTCAATCGTCACCAGGTCCATATTGCCTGCCGACCAGTTCTGTACTGTCACCTGGTACTGCACCGCGCTACCCGCAGCAGCATTATTGGGCGTGGGGCCGGCCTTGCTGACGTTAAAGGTGTCGTAAATGGTGACACTGGCGGAGACCGCTTGACTGACAATGGCCGCATTGCCCACGCTCACCGCACCAGCGGCCAGAATGTTGTAAAAGGCTTGTGGCGTATTGGCGGCGGCCAGGTTGCCGCGGAAGGTGATGGTCACCACGCAGGAGCCGTTGGCCGGGACAATGCCGTTGGCAAGAGATACCCCTTCGTTGACCCCGGTGGTCGTCAGGGTGCCACCACAGCTGTTGGTGGTGCTCTGCACCGTCAGGCCGAAGGCACCCCCGTTGATGTTGTCGATTTGGGCATCCGTAAAAGACGCCGTCAGATTGGCAGCGCCGTTGTTGGTCAGGGTGATGGTGAAAATGCCATCGGAGCCCGCCGCCAAGGTCGAATGATTGACTGTTTTTGCCACCGCCAGGGGCGAGCGCACAGTGAACTGCTGGGTCGCATCGGCCGCCGCGGGCAAGCCCACATCCGTGACAAATTGCGTGCTGGCGTTGATGGTGTTGGTCGGGGAGACGCTGTAGGCGCCGCCGGTGTGGTTGGCTTCCACCGTCACCGTAATGGTGCAGGTGCCATTGGCGGCCAGGGTGCCTGCTGTGGCGTTGACCGTCGTGTCGCCGGCCGCCGGGTTGAAGGTGGGGGCCGTGCCGCCGGCGCTGCAGACGGCGGTGGCGGCCGGCACGGCTGCCACTTTGATCACCCCTTGCACCGCCGCAGCGGGCAAGGCATTGGGATTGTTCTGCGACGGGAACACGTCGGTAATGCCAACGCCGGTCAAGGCGACCGGGTTGGGATTGGTGATGGTGAGGGTCAGCGTGGTGCTGGCGCCGCCCAATGTCAGCGTGGTGCTGGCAAAGGTCTTGGCGATGGTGGGCTTGCTCAGCGCCCGGACGTTGATGCTCTGACTCACACTGCCCACATTGGCCAGGGCGCTGCCGTCGGTACCGATGACCTCGCCGCTGGCGATGGTGTAGGCATAGGTAACGGCGCTGCCGGTGTTGGTGCCCGCAGTCACCGGAATGTCGATGACGCAACTGCCTTCGGTGGCACCCGACTTGGCCGGAATACTGGCGCCGGCCAGTGCAATGCCTTGCCCGTTGAGGGTTGCGGTGACGGTGCCGGTAGTGGCCACGGCGCCGTTGCCGTCGATACAACTGTAGACCGCTGTGCCGCTGACCTTGAGCCCGTTGGGCAAGGTGCCGGGCAGGGTGTTGTTGAAGGCGACCCCGGTAATAGCGCTGGCGCTGTTACTGTTTGAAAGCGTGATGCGCAGGGTGGTGGTTTCACCCGGATAGATATCCGTGGGCGCGGTGGGCGCCAGCGTGACCGATGCCCCCAGTGACGCCCAAGCCATGGGCGAAACGAGCAGTGCGCACACACCGATTGCCTTGCGCAAATGCCGCAAGCCAACTACTTTTAATAGTTTCATATTTATATTCTGGCGAGTTGATCACAGCCCCACTCGCCTCCACCGAACACTATGAAGCACAAGACCCAAACAAGTGTGTTTGCTATGAATATAAAAACATTCTATTAGTGAAAAAATGAAATGGATTTAAATTAGTTAGCATATCTATCAGATTCATATAAATGTATATTCCAGTGTTCAAAATTATGAATATTTTCGCGCGGGGTGGACCCATAGCCGTGATCTAGACAACTCGCTACCCTGGTGGCTATGCTTCGCTCAAAGTCCTTACTTTTACTCCACAGGACATCGCAGCGTGCGGCTTGGACATAAACAGGCACGAGCCGATCGAACTGTGGTTTACTTTGCGCTTTATGCTTGCACCATGTCCGTACTTAATATTCCGGCTGCACAGAACGCTTTGCATGAAGCCGATATTTCCTCCGCCCTTGACAAACTGGTTGCCCAATTGGCTGCAACTGCGGTGCTGCGTGATCAGCAGGGCGGCCATGCCGCGGCCGAGCGCCAGGCCATACGAGCCAGCGGCCTGCTAAATCTGGGAACGCCACGGGAATGGGGCGGCCTGGGTCTGCCGTGGAGCACGGTCTATCGGGTAGTGCGCAAATTAGCCCAGGTCGACAGCGCCCTGGCCCATGTGTTTGCCTTTCACCATTTGCAAATCGCCAGCATCCGCCTATTTGGCACGGCCGAGCAGGCCGAGCGCCTACTGAAGGAAACCGTTGCCGGCAATCTATTCTGGGGCAATGCCCTCAACCCGCTGGACAAACGCTCGCTGGCCACCGAGACGCCCACCGGCTTTGTCCTGCACGGCGACAAGAGCTATTGCTCGGGCTCGGTCGGCTCGGATCGCATGGTGGCGTCGGGCTGGCATGAGGCCAGCCAGAGCCTGGTGATTGCAGCGCTGCCAACCAGCCGCGCCGGTGTCACGGTGGTGGCTGACTGGGATGCGTTCGGCCAGCGCCAGACCGACAGCGGCACCGTGCGCTTTGAGCAGGTGAAAGTCGGCCATGACGAGGTGCTGACCTACCCCGGCACCGTGGTCACCCCCCTGCGCACACTGCGCACCCAGGTGGCGCAGCTGGTGCTTACCAATCTGTATTTGGGCATTGCGCAGGGCGCGTTTGAAGAAGCGCGTACCCAGATCCGGCACCATACGCGCCCCTCGATGTTTTCGACCGCCGCCACGGCGAGTCAGGACCCCTATATCCAACACCGCTTTGCAGAACTCTGGCTACTTCTGCGACCGGCACTGCTGCTGGCCGATGACGCGGCCCAGCAGTTGGACCGTGCACTTCTGCAGGGCCAGTCATTAAGCGCAGAGCAGCGTGGCGAGGTCGCCATTGCGGTGAACGAGGCCAAGGTGCTGGCGCACCGCGCAGCCATGGAAGTTAGTTCGCAATTTTTTGAGTTAACCGGCGCCCGCGCGACCTCGCAAAAGCTAGGGCTGGATCGCTTTTGGCGCAATGCCCGCGTCCACACCCTGCACGATCCCGTGGATTACAAGTACCGCGACATTGGCCGCTACCTGCTCGACGGCCAGTACCCAGAACCCACTTCCTATTCCTAAAACCCCATATACCTCGGCAGCAAACTGACAGCCCATCGGTAGAGTCGCAGTGAAAGCAGGGCTCGATACGCCTCTCTTAATCCGAGCTTCATCACCGCTTAAAGAAGCTGTCGCATACTTGTTTCATGTTAAAAAAGCAGTATTTTATGAACCAACAACCAGCAAGCCATTACGACGCCCTTAGCCGCGCATTTCACTGGGTCACGGCCATCTCCGTGATGATTGCATTTATCCTCGGGCCCGGCGGCTTTGGCCGACTCATGCACAACGGGCTCGATCCTGCGAGCCGCCTTGATATTGTCTGGCACGAGAGCCTAGGCATTCTGGTGTTTGTGCTGACGCTGCTGCGCCTGGTCTGGCTGGGATTGCGTCCGGCAGCACCCCAGTTTGAAACCGATGGCTGGATGCCGCTGCTGTCCAAGCTGATGCACCTGGCCCTGTGGGCACTGCTGTTGATCCTGCCCATCAGCGCGTTGCTGGCGTTAGGCAGCGAAGGTCATCCGCTGACCCTTTTGGGCGGTGTGCGTGTGGACCAGATGCCGCTGATTGCCAACTCCGCTATTGCAAAACTGACAAACTGGGGTGATGTCCATGGCCTGCTGGGCGATGTGCTGATCTGGCTGGCCGGTCTGCATGCAGTTGCCGCCATTTACCACCATGTGGCTCTAAAGGACGGTGTCCTCGCCTCCATGCTGCCAAAGAGGTGGGCGCTCTAAGCGATGGACGCGGACGCAAGCCGCGTCTGTGCCGCGGGCCTGGCGACTGGGCTTAGCTACCGAAGTGACCAGCGACAATGAGGTCATCTATTTCCGAGGCGGCATCGAGATAGTCCTGCTCCGGATTGCCGGGCGCAAAGCCTCTGCGCTCGGCAATGTAGAAGGCGGCCACTTCAATGTGCTTGGCGCGCTGGCCCGGGTCGATGCCGACACTGTTGGTCTTGGCCTTTTTCTTGGCCGCTGGCTTGGCAACGGTCTTTGCCGCAGCTGCCTTAGGAACCGCTTTTGCCGCCACCTTCTTGGCTGCGGCAACCGGCTTGGGTGCGACCGCCTTGACAGCCACGGGCGTGGCGCTCACGGCCGGGACTTCTTTTACGGCAGCTGAGGCCGCGGGTTTCTTGGTCGTTGCCATGGGTAGGCTCCTCTATGTGACGTTGATTCTGAATGTGCATTGTGGCCATGACAATATCACTCCATTTTGACGAACATCAAATGGAATGGAACGTACTGAAACCGAACACGCACATTCTGGGCCACTTCCGTCTACAAGCCCAAGGACCGCCCGAGTGCAAACACCGAATTCGGCACCATGGCGTGCGGCGTCTGACGCGCGGGCACTGCCATTACACCCTTGCTGGCCTTGCTGGCCTTGCTGGCCTTGCTGCGCTGCTGCACCTGGAAGCCCTTGGCGCGCTGTTCATCGGCCAGGCTTTTGAGCGTGATGGTCTTCATGTGTTGGAAAACGGCCGTGTTGAGCGAGTCCCAAAGGGATTGCGTGTCCAGCACACCCGCACGGGTTTTGTTCAGACTCTGCGGGTCGCCCACTTCCTCAATAGCGCCAATGATGTCGGCCACCGTGATGCGGTCACCCCTAAAACCCAAGGCATAACCGCCACCGGGGCCGCGCGTGCTCTCCACCAGGCTGTGCTGGCGCAGCTTGGCAAACACCTGCTCCAGATAGGACAGGGAAATGCCATGACGCAGTGCCAGGTCGGACAGGGGAACCGGGTAGGCTTTTTCACGCAGGGCGAGGTCGATCATGGCGGTAATGGCAAAACGGCCACGGGTACTGAGTCGCATGTTTTCACTCCTTCAAGCAGCGCGAAGGCGCTGCCAAGACCTGAATGTAGGTGAGACAATGCTTCGTGAAAATTCGTTAAATCAATAATTAAACTTCGCAAAAAACGATGAATTACAAACACCTGCTGTATTTCTGGGTCACTGCCAAAGCCGGCGGCGTGATGCGCGCGGGCGAACAGCTGCACACCACACCGCATACCCTTTCCGGCCAGATCAAGCTGCTCGAAGACTGGCTAGGCCACAAGCTATTCAAGAAGGTCGGCCGCCAGCTGGAGCTGACCGAGGACGGCCGCCTGGCGCTTGGCTATGCCGACCAGATCTTCACCCTAGGAGCGGAATTGGAGACGGCCGTGCGCACGGCCGGTGAAGGGAAGAAGGTGCTGGACTTCAAGGTCGGCGTGGCAGATTCGGTAACCAAGTCGATTGCCTACCGGTTGCTGGAGCCGGCCCTCTCGATTGCCGAGCCGGTGCGCCTGATTTGCAGCGAGGGCAAATTCCCCGACCTATTGGCGCAGTTGGCACTCAACCGCCTGGACCTGGTAATTGCGGATGAGCCCATGTCGCGCCGCCTGAGCGTGCGCGCCTTCAACCATCCGCTGGGCGGCACCGCCATGAGCTTCTTTTGCACACCTGCGCTCAAAAGCCAGCTGCAGGGCGAGTTCCCGCAATGCCTGAACGGACAGCCCCTGCTGATCCCGGGCGCCCAGGCCTCGGTGCGCCAGCGACTCGAAGGTTGGTTGACACGCCACGGCCTGTTGCCGCGCATCGTCGGCGAGTTTGACGACGGCGCGCTGATGACGGCCTTTGGCCGCGAGGGGCGCGGCGTCTTCATGGCACCCAGCGTAATGGAGGCCGATACCATGCAGCAATTTGGTGTGGAGGTGATTGGCCGAAGCGCAGAACTGCGCGAGGAGTTTTACGCCGTCTCGGTGGAAAAGCGCATTACCCATGCTTGCGTGGTGGCGATCACGGATGCGGCGCGCGGCCAGCTGTTTGGCTAGACCTCCGGCTGCATATGCAAACAGCATGGCCATTGCCTATGTTCATCCACACGACCTGGATGTGCGACGTTAAAAGGCCGGTGAAGACAGCGACATCATCGGCGCCCAGCAGTACGCGCAAAAGGCCTTCAAGCAGGGCGAGGTGCTGGTGCTGACACCGCGCAAGGCAAGGGTTTTTGTGGCCTGGTGCACAAACCCAAGAAAAGGGGCGATACCATTGGTGCAACCGGGTGGCAGCAGACGCTGCTTCGGTACTACAAAATAATTGTGCCTTCTTCCAATTACCTCACCACGCGTGAAGCGGCCTCCTTGCTCGGCGTGTCCGTTCCTACAGCCCAGCAATGGGTGGAGCGCGGCTTGCTCAAAAGCTGGAAAACCGAAGGGGGTCACAGGCGCATCCTGCACTCTTCCGCGCTGGAGGTTCTCAAGCTGCAGCAGGACAAAAAGGCCTTGCTACAAATCCCGCATGCGATGCCGGTCCTGGTTGTTGAAGACGACCTCAGTCTGATTCGACTCTACAAACTGCAGATTGGGAAGTGGCCGTTTGCCACCACGTTGACGGTGGCTCCGAATGGCTATGAGGCGCTGGTTCTGGTGGGCGAAATGCGGCCCCAGTTGTTAATTTGTGATCTGCGTTTGCCCGGCGTGAACGGCTTCAACATCGTACGCGGGCTGTGCGAAATGCATCGCTACAAGAACATGGGAATCGTCGTCATATCGGGCCTGCCACGGCCCGAGATCGATGCCCATGGCGGCCTCCCAGAACGCGTGCACGTGATGGGAAAGCCGGTTGACTTTGCCAGATTGCAAGTCATCGCCACAGCGCTGTGGGCGTCGCAAACCCATTCTATTAAGGTCTAAGCGCAGCAACAAAACCGGGCTGACTGCAGGCCACGCGTCGCTGTTTGCGGATCACCACCACGGCCGGCGTACAACGCGGTTTCAATGCGGCAGTGCTGCGCGTATCGATGAGACCGGCCAAGTGAATGGCCCTTTGAACCGCATCGCGGTCCAGCTCCACGAATTGCGAGCCATTGACGCGCAGGTAGGTTCCGGCCTTGTTTAACGCCAGCAATCCAAACTCCATGCCCAGTCGAACGATGCCCAAGACCTGCACGGTTTTCGGCGCGGCAACAAAGGCGCTGATGTGTGACTTTCCCAGAATGACCTTCATGGACGCTTGATTCATTTTTGCTCCCGCTAAGATGGACGCCTTCACGCGGCCACCGGACTGCTGCTGACCTTCAAACTGCTGAAGGCAATAAAAGGAATTTAGAGCGAATCAAGACGAGGGTCAAACCCTGGAAATATATGAAACCCGGCTTTCATATTTACCCCAGGTTTCGCTACAAGCCGCAGCCCCGCAAAATCAGCGCCACCACATGCTCGGTGGCACGTGAATAGTCTGCAGTGTCCAGCGCCTCTGTGCCCAGCACGGCGCAGACCTGCGCATCAAAGTCGGCGTAGGTTTGGGTGGCGGCCCAGATGGTGAAGAAGAGATGGGTGGCATCCACCGGCGCCATGCGCCCGGCATTGATCCAGCCCTGTACCACGGCGGCCTTGTCGATCACCAGTTGGCGCAGCTCGGTGCTTAGCAGCTCCTTCACCACCGGCGCGCCATGCAGCAGCTCGTTGGCAAACACCTTTGAGCCGTCGGGCCGCTCGGCCGAGAGTTCCATCTTGGCTCGTATGTATTGTTCCAATGCCGCGCGCGGTTCAGCGTCATGGGTAATGCCGTGCGTGGGCAGCAACCAGTCATTCAAGATGCGCGCGAGCACGGCGCGGTACAGCACGTCCTTGCTGCCGAAGTAGTAATGCAGATTGGCCTTGGGCAGTCCGCTGCCCTCCGAGATGGCGGCCATGGTGGCGCCGCTGAAGCCGGCGCGGGCAAACACCTTTTCGGCGGCCAACAAAATAAGGGCCTCATTCGTCTGGCGAATCAGGCCCTTGGAGGAAGACTCCGGGCTTTGCGCACGCCCGGAGGTTTGAACGGCTTTGGCTGTCAAAGTCATCCGCTCTTTCATCACTTACTTTTGGGCTGCTTCCCACACCGCATGGGTGTAGGCTGCCTTGCCCGGATCCTTCTTGATCACGGGGTCGCTGCCACCGGTCAGCAAGACCTTGATGGTGCGCTCAAAGGCGGCGGGTTCCAGGTAGCCAATCTTCTTGGTGCCGGCATTGCTGATCAGCTTGGCCACGTTTTCCATCTGGCGCTTTTGCACCTTCAGGCTGGAGCTGCCGGAAGTGTCCGCGGCCAGCACGGCCTTGGCCGCACCCTCGGGGTCTTTCACCGCAGCGTCCCAACCCTTGAGCGAGGCCTTGAGGAACTTGCCCATGCGCGCGACAAAGGCCGGGTCTTTCAGATTGGGTTCGAGCACATAGAGGCCGTCTTCCAGCGTGGACACGCCTTCTTTTTCATAGAAGAAGGTGACCAGGTCTTTTTCCTTCACGCCGGCGTCCACCACCTGCCAGTACTCGTTGTAAATCATGGTGGAGATGCAAGCGGCCTGGTCCTGCAACAGCGGATCGACGTTAAAGCCCTGCTTCAAGATCTTGATGTCGGAGTCGGTCTTCAGGCCGAGCTTGTTCATCCAGTTGAGGAAGGGGTATTCGTTGCCGCCGTACCAGACGCCCAGGGTCTTGCCCTTGAAGTCCTTGGGCGACGCCACGCCGCTCTTTTTCTTGCAGGTCAGCATCAGGCCGGACTTGTCAAACACCTGGGCCACGTTGACCAGCGGCACACCGGCTTCGCGCGAGGCCATGGCCGAAGGCATCCAGTCCACCACGATGTCGGCCTGCTTGCCGGCCAGCACCTGGGTGGGCGCAATGTCGGGGCCGCCCGGCTTGATGGTGACGTCCAGACCTGCGTCCTTGTAAAAGCCCTTGGCCGCGGCCATGTAGTAGCCGGCAAACTGGGCCTGCGGCACCCATTTCAGCTGCACGGTGACCGCTTCATTAGCAAGCGCGCCAGTGCTGGCAGCAACACCGCACACAGCCAGCACCGCGGCCATCAGGCGGCTGGTGAATTGGGGGGAACGAATCATGGGAACACTCCTTCAGGGTTAGAGGAACAACACAGGACAACAAGAAAACTATTAGACAGCGCCTATTTAGTGCCGCGGATCGACGGGTGCCAAAAGGCCGCCCGCCGCTCCAGCGCCACCAACAAGGCATAGGCCAGCGAGCCGGTCACCGCCGCCACCACAATCGCGCCCCAGACCAGCGGCATGTTCATGCGCGAGGCCTCGGTGGAAATACGAAAACCCAGGCCGCTGGTGGGCGAGCCGAAGAACTCGGCGACGATGGCACCGATCAGCGCCAGCGTGGCATTCACCTTGAGCGCGTTGAAGATGTGCGGCAGGGCCGAGGGCAGGCGCAGCGCCACCAGGGTGCGCGTGTAGCTGGCGGCATAGCTGTACATGAGCTCGCGCTCCAGCTTGCCGGAGGCCTTGAGGCCTGCCAGCGTGGACACCAGCATCGGGAAGAAGGTCATCAGCACCACCACGGCAGCCTTGGACGGCCACTCGAAGCCGAACCACATCACGGCAATCGGCGCGATGCCGACCAGAGGGACCGCACTGGTCAGCGACGCCACCGGCAGCAGGCCGCGCTGCAGAAACGGCATGCGATCAATGGCGACGGCCACCGCAAAACCCAGGCCACAACCCAGGGCCCAACCGATCAGCACCGCCTTGCCGACGGTCTGCACAAAGTCGCCCCAGAGCTTGGGCGCATGGTCGGCCATGGAGGCCAGCACAAAGCTGGGCGCGGGTAGCAACACGCGCGACACGTCCAGGCAGCGCACCAGCACCTCCCAGAAAAAAACCACCCACAGGCCGAACACGGCAGCAGTCAGTGTGCCGACCCAACGGTTGCCTTCCAGACCGGCGGTGCGGTAGATGCTAAAGCCGGCCAACAGCGCCAGCAGCACGATGGTGGGCCAGAACAGGGGCGAGGCGCCTGCTTGCAGCCAGGTGCTCACAGCCTCGCTCATGCCACAGCTCCGCGATTGCGCAAGACCATGCGCTCGACCAGCGCTACCGATGCAGTGAGAGTCAGACCCAAGAGCGCCGACATCACCAGCGCCGACCAGATCTGCGTGGTCTGGCCGTAATAGGAACCGGTCAGCAAGCGCGCGCCCAGACCGGCCACTGCGCCGGTCGGCAGCTCGGCCACCATGGCGCCGACCAAACCGGCGGCCACGCCCACGCGCAACGCGGGGAACAGAAACGGCAAAGCGGCGGGCATGCGCAGCAACCACAGGCTTTGCCAGCGGCTGGCGGCATAGGTGTGCATCATTTCCGTCTCAATGGTTTGCGGCGAACGCAGGCCCGCCACCATGGCCACCGTGACCGGGAAAAAACACAGGTACATGGCGATCACCGCCTTGGGTGCCACGCCGGAAAAACCCAGCGTGCCCAGAATCACCAGCACGATGGGCGCAATCGCCAGCACCGGCACGGTCTGCGAGGCCACGATCCAGGGCATGAGGGCGCGGTCCAGCGTGCGGCTGTGCACGATCAGTATGGACAGCAGCAGGCCCAGCGCCGTGCCCATGACAAAACCAATCAGCGTGGACTGGCCGGTAACGGCCACGTGGTACAGCAGGTTGCGCGGGTTGTCCACCGGCCACTCGGTCAGACTTTCATAGAAGTCCGCCACCACCTGGTGCGGCGCGGGCATCAGCGGGCGCTCCATGCTCATGGTGGCCTCGAACAGTTCGCGCTGGGTGTAACCGGCCTCTTCGTCCAGCACGCGTTCAATCGCACCCGGCGCATTCAACCGCCAGGCCGCCACATACCAGGCCAGCAACACGCTCAGCAGCACCACGGCCACGGGCAGGCCGTTGTGCCAAAAGCGTTGCAGGGGAGTCTTCTTGGTCTTGCCGCCGGGCCGCCCCAAGGCAGAAACTGGGGGTTCTGTTTCTTTATGCATGGTGCCCGTCCGCCAGCGCCTCGCGCACATCGTGAGCCAGCGCCATGAATTCGGGCGTGTCGCGCAGGCCCAGATGCCGGTCATCCGGCAAGGATGAGCGGATCAGCTTGACGATGCGCCCGGGGCGCGGCGACATCACCACAATCTTGGTGGACAGATACACCGCCTCGGCAATCGAGTGCGTCACAAACACCACGGTGCGTCGCTCGCGCTGCCAGAGTTGCTGCAGTTGTTCGTTGAGCCGGTCGCGCGTGATCTCATCCAGCGCGCCAAAGGGCTCGTCCATCATCAGAATCTTGGGCTCAAACGACAGGGCACGCGCAATCGACACGCGCTGCTGCATGCCGCCGGACAGCTGCCAGGGGTATTTGCCTTCAAAGCCCTTGAGGCCGACGCGCTCCAGATGCTCGATGGCGATCTGTTTGGCCTCGCTGCGGCCCTTGCCCTGAATTTGCAGCGGCAGGGTCACATTTCCCAAAACGGTGCGCCAGGGGAACAAGGCTGGTGCCTGGAACACATAGCCATAGGCCCGCGCCAAGCGCGCTTCATGCGGCGAGACGCCGTTGACCAGCACCTGGCCGGCGCTGATGTGCTCCAGGTCGGCAATCACCCGCATCAGCGTGGTCTTGCCGCAACCCGAAGGCCCGATCAGAGAGACGAATTCCCCCTCGGCAATGTCCAGATCGATGTCGCTGAGCGCATGCACCGGCGTGTCCGCCGTCTGATACACCACACTGGCGTTTTGCACCTGCACGGCCAGTCGGGAGTTATCTACGGGGCGGATCGATTCGGATTTAGTCATTGGCGCAGGATGCACTACTTTGGGGTCAAGGAGGCATAAGTTGACCAATTGGTTAACTTATGTGGCGATACTAGCCATTTTCATGCCAGTGGCGCCACTGGGGTTTGTACTGCCCACGTCAAACGCCATTCACCGGCATACGCACAATGCGCAGTAGTTGCCGCCGCCTGGAAGATCAGGAGTTCACTGCCGCGTAGGCCACGGGTGGTTTCCTATCGGGCAATGATAGTCATGCCAGTTTGGTTCGAAGAATGGCTTCCAGCGCTTGGCTAACCTTTTCGCAAGTCAAGTCGTAGCAAGAGGTCAATACCCAGTACAACTCGATGACAGACACCATGGTGATGTATCCGGGGTTGTCGCCGTCCAGCGACTCAATCAACTGGGTCGCCTTGGGCGAATGCTTAAGGTCGTCCTGCATGGTCTAGCGCACGAGGACATTCGTGTCGAGACCAATCATCGTCCAAATGCCGCGCGCCGTGCGATGGCTGCGTTCATGGACTCAATGGAAACGGCCTTCTTGGCTGGTCCAAACATCCCTTTGAACGCCCTTACTTCGCTGGTAACGGCGACGAGCTCATAGCGACCGGGCGCGATTTGAACGAACTCAACGCGGTCACCCGCATCAACCTTGAGGTCATTGCGCACCTCAATGGGTATGGTGATCTGGCCTTTGGATGTGAGGGTCACTTTCACATAGGTAGCTCGAAATCACAGTACCATCAGGGCAACTATAAATAACAGGGGGTCGATGGCTACCAAGCCAAGCGTTGGGGTGGGCGTGCGCCTATGAAAATACTATACGTTGAAGATTCCGCTGCGGCGGTGCTGGTGATGCGTCGTCGCCTCTCCAATTTTGGCCATGAGGTGGTACTGGCCAAAAACGGATCGGAAGCGGTGCAGATGTTCCGCTTGGAGGCACCCGACCTGGTGCTCATGGACATAGAAATGCCGGTGATGAACGGCTTTGAGGCCGCCAGCCGCATCCGTGCCGTCGAGGCCACGCAGCGCTGGGCCTGGACCCCGATCATTTTCCTCACCGCCTCCGATACCGAAGAAAACCTGATCACCGCGATCGAAGCCGGGGGCGACGATTTCATCGCCAAGACCGTGACCGAGCCGGTACTGCACGCCAAGATGAGGGCCATGGCGCGCATTGCCGCACTGCGCCAGAGCCTGAGCACTGCCAACCAGAAGCTCGAGGCGCTGGCCAGCAGCGACGGTCTGACTGGCCTGTGCAACCGCCGCAGCATGGACAGCCGCGTGGACGCCAGCTTCGCCGACGCCGTGCAACTGCAGCAGCCGTTCGGGCTGTTGATGATCGACATCGATAACTTCAAAAAATACAACGACCACTACGGCCACCTACAGGGCGATGATTGCCTGCGTTCCGTGGCTCAGGCGATCGCAGCCACGGTGGCGATAGACAACGCCAAGGCCGGCAACGACGCCGCCTTTGCAGCGCGCTATGGCGGGGAAGAGTTTGCGGTTGTGATGCCCATGGCCAGCGCGGAGCGCACCGCCAAGATGGCCCATGCCCTGGTGGATGCCGTGCACGGCATTGCCATTGCCCATGAGAAAAATGCCGACTGGGGACGCGTCACCATTTCCGCCGGTGGCTCCCATCTGCCTCGGGCCAGCGGCACTATCGTCAACCTGTTCCGCGAGGCCGACTCCCGGCTCTACCAGGCCAAGGACAGGGGCCGCAACCGGGCCGAGCTCCTGCTAGTCTCAGCCGCCCATTAGGCAGCGGTGCCACGGTCTGCCCTCGCAATCAGGGGATAGGCGAATTGCCGCCAGCACTTGACATGGGGGGCCACCAGCAGGGGTTTGCGCCAAGGCCCTGGGCATACTGCGTCTCCAGTTCACCCACAGCCTGTTGTATCGCAGCCTGGTCTGGCAATGCCTTGGCCTGCCACCGTATCATCTGAACGCCTGCGCTTGTGCAGGCCCGTTCCTTGATCCACTCGGCGCGCACTTTCTCATTCCCAGTCTTGTCATCGAGTTCGATGACGGCCAACACGCTTGCGTCTTGTGTGCAGATCACAAAGTCAAAATGCAAGTGGCGTATGCGCTTATTCCAGACCTCAGAGTCAATCACCCTCTTGACGCCAAGTACGCCAACCACCGGCACCTGGAACATGACGATGTGCCCGGGCAGTGCCGCTACCAAACGCTGGTACAGCACCTGGTGGGGGCTGGCTAGCGGCTTTCTGGTGCAATAAGGCCAAGCCACATGAACATCGCGCCAAGCGCTGCGGCGCACCGAGAGGCTCAGACCCAGGGCGGCGCACAACAGAAGCAGAGTAGCAAAGGCAAGGAGGTTCAAGGCAGCGACCTACGGTTCAGGCAAGGTGATATTCCATTGCCAAAGTCTGCCGCCATGCATCCCGTCTGTCTTGATCAAATCCTGATCAAGGCCGCAGCGCTGGCGGCACAAGGCTTAAGCCCGGCGCCCCCTGCCCCTATCGCCGTATTACAGCGCTGCTAGCGGATGGGGCGATCCGTCATAGCCGCCCCACACCGATTGGTCGTATTCGATCACCGAGCCAGTCATCAGACCAGACTCGGCGCTGCACAAAAAGGCCACGGCACGCGCCACTTCCATCGGATCGACCAGGCGTCCGTTGGGTTGTGAGGCAGCGGCTTTTTCAAGCCAGTCGACATCCGCCTGGTGGAACTCGCGCTGGATGCGGTCTTCGCCCTCGCTGGCCATCCAGCCGATGTTCAGGCCATTGACGCGAATGCGGTTGCGCAAGAGCGCATAGGCGGTGTTGCGCGTCAGCGTGGCGAGTGCGCCCTTGGAGGCGCAGTAGGCAGCAATAAATGGCTGACCGGCCAGGGCCGACATGGAGCCGATGTTGACGATGCTGCCGTGGATGCTTTCGCGCCGCATCACCTTGATCGCTTCTTGCATCAGGAAGAACGGTGCTCGCACGTTGACGGCAAACATGTTGTCGAAGAGTTCGGGATCGGTATCCAAAATCGTGCCGCGATCGGTGATGGCGGCGGCGTTGACCAGCATATCCACGCGCCCAAAGGTGGCGTCGGCCTCTTGCACCACCTTGCGGCAGTCTTGCACCTGTCCCAGATCGACCTGCACATAGACTGCCTGGGTGCCGAGCGCGCTCAGCTTCTCCACCTGGGCCGCGCCCTTGGCGGCGTTGCGGCCGCAGATCACCACGCCCTTGGCCCCGCGTTCGGCCAAGGTGGCGGCAATCGCCGCGCCCAGGCCTTGGGTGCCGCCGGTGACGATGGCAACCTGACCCTCCAGTGAGGCGAGTGCGTGGGGGTTGGCTGCGGTTGGTTTGGTCATTTTGTCTCCTGTTATTGAATGAATCAGCTCAAGCGCGTTTGCGCCTGGGCCTGCAAGCTAGCGTTGAACTGTTCGGGCCTGTGGCCCTGCGCCAGCGCACTGCGCATCAGATCCTGCTGACTTTGTGGTGCCAGTCCGCCAATGGGCGGATCGCGGTCCAGATTGGTAGGGAAGGCGTAGCCCTCGGCGCTGGCAGCCACGGCGGCATCGAGATCGGCGCCAGCCATACGCGCGCTGGCCTGCAACAGGCTGGGATACAGCGCCTGCGCCATGCGCACCCGGTCCACCGTCTCCATGCAGCGCCCGAAGGCCGAGGACACCTGCAGCAGATTGGCCATGCGGCGTATGTCGGTGGAGCGGTTGTGACCGGCGGCGTGCAGCAGCGCCGGGTTGAAGAAGACGCCATCGCCTTTGTTGAGTGGCAGTTGCACATGATGCAGGTCAAAATATTCCTGGAACGCCGCCAGACCGGCCACCAGATAGCCCGCCTCGTATTTTTGCGAATGCGGCAGATACAGCGTGGGGCCGCTTTCCAGCGGCATGTCCACATGGGCTATCGCGCCCTGCAGCGTGAGGAACGGCGAGAGTTGGTGCACATGGGCCGGGAATCGTTCGGCCCCGGCGGCGGTGAAAAAGCCCAGGTGGTAGTCGCGGTGCGCGGTCTGCGCCGCACCACCCGGGTTGACGCTGTTGATCTGCGAGCTGAGCTGCCAGGCCGGGCCCAGCCAAGCCTCGCAAACGGTCGCCAGCAGGGCGTTGCCGTAGTAGGCGGCGAACACATCGGGGGCGCGCAGGCAGAGCTTTTCCACCGCATTCCAGACCCGGTCGTTGGCGCCGGGCTTGGCAAAGTGGTCGCCGCCATAGCCGGCGGCGCGCGACTCGGCTATCAGCGCGCGGAACTCCACCGAGGCGGCGTCGACCACCGCCGTATCGGGGCACAGTCCCTGCACCACCAGCACGCCGGGACCGCTGCGCCAGACCTGCGCCCATTCGGCCATCAGGCGCCGGCGCCAGGCTTGCGGATCCTTGGATGCGACCTGTGCCGCGCGCAGGGCCGCGCCGTCATAGATCGGCACGCCCTGGAGAATGGCGGTGGCCTGCGGGCAGTCATGGGGCTGCGTGCCGGTCTGCACCAGGCGATCCAGGTCAGCGACTTGGCACAGGTCGGCGCGCAGCCAACCCGGGGTGGATGGGTTACTGGCGGTGGCTAAAGATGGGTTCATGCGCGACGCCTTTGTGATCTGAGTCAATTCGAAGAAGTTGCAGTGTAGGAACTGCGATGCGGTGGCGCGGCACTAAAACGCCTCACAAACACCTCAGAATTTGGACACTTGCGGCAGAATGGAAACCCATGTCCCATCCGCATTTGCTCAAAGCTATCGCCCTGCAGGCCGGTGTCAGCCTGGCCACGGTGGACCGCGTGGTGCATGGCCGTCCCGGGGTGCGGGCCCACACCGTGCGGCGCGTCGAGCAGGCCCGCGCCGAGTTGGACCGGCAAAGTGCCCAAGTCGGACTGCAGGGCCGCAAGTTCCTGCTGGATGTGGTGGTGCAGGCCCCGGCGCGCTTTACCCGGGTGGTGCGCGATGCGCTGGAGCACGAGATGCCGCTGCTGCACCCGGCCATCTTCCGCGCCCGCTATCAGATGGGCGAGTCCATGGAAGTGACGGAGCTAGTCGCCGCATTGGACAAGATCGCTGCACGCGGCAGCCACGGCGTGCTGCTGAAGGCGCCCAACGATGCGCGGGTGGTGGCAGCAGGAGCACGGCTGCAGGCCAGGGGCATACCGGTGGTGACGCTGGTGACCGATCTGCCGGACTCGGCACGCCTGGCCTATGTGGGCATGGACAACCGCGCCGCCGGCCGAACCGCCGCCTATCTGCTGGGCCAGTGGCTGGGAGCGGAGTTGCGCGCCGGGGTGCTGGTGTCGCTGAGCAGCACGCGCTTTCGCGGCGAGGAGGAGCGCGAGGCCGGCTTTGCCGCCGCCCTGCGAGAGCACTATCCGCTGCTGCAGGCGGTGGACGCCAGCGAAGGCTTGGGCCTCCACGAGGCCACCGCCGCCCTGGTGTTGGAGCGGCTGCGCCAGTGGCCGGAGGTGTGTGCGGTGTACTCCATCGGTGGAGCCAACGCCGCCATCCTGCAGGCCTTTGGCCAGGCCGGACGCGCCTGCAAGGCCTTCATAGGGCACGATCTGGACGCCGACAACCTGGCGCTGCTGCGCAAAGGGCAGATCAGCGCCGTGTTGCACCACGATCTGGCGCACGACATGCGCATGGCCTGTCTGCACATCCTACGCTCCCACGGTGTGGGGCCAACGCAGACTCCGGCCACGCTATCGGGCGTGCAGGTGGTGACGCCGTTCAACGTGCCGATTTAAGAAGCCTTTTCCATCCGCTCGCTTTTCCAATAAACATCGTCGCCCACGCTGCCATCGGTGCGGTGGCGGTTGAGTGAACGCGACAGCACAAACAGCAGGTCCGACAGACGATTGAGATATTGGCGCGGGGTTTCCTTCAACGCCTCTTCATTGCCCAGGGCCACCAGCGCGCGCTCGGCGCGGCGCGCCACGGTGCGGCAGACATGGGCCAGCGAGGCGGCACGGGTTCCGGCAGGCAGGATGAACTCGGCCAGGCGCGGCAACTCGGCGTTGTACTGTTCCAGCGCGTGGTCCAGCGCCAGCACTGCCTCGGGCTTGAGCAGCTCGTAACCGGGAATCGACAGCTCGCCGCCCAGATTGAACAGCTGGTGCTGAATTTCCACCAGCAGGCTGCGGATGCCATCGGGCATGTCTTCACATAACAGCACGCCGATATTGGAATTGAGCTCGTCCACATCGCCCATGGCGTGCACACGCAAGCTATTCTTGGAGACGCGGGTGTTGTCGCCCAGGCCGGTGGTGCCGGCATCCCCGGTGCGGGTGGCAATTTGTGTGAGGCGGTTTCCCATTTCGGTGCGTCCTTGGATCAAAATCAGATTATTGACGGAGAAGCCCTTGAACACAGCCACCCCAGACCATCACCTTGTGCCGCAAGCGACAGCACGCACCGTGCCACAGGCCCTGTTTGATGAATTGAGGGCGCGCTTTGGCACACAGTTCTCCGTAGCGCCTGCCGTTCTCGAGCAGCATGGTCGCGACGAGTCTGCCTTTACGGTGGCGCCGCCAGACGCCGTGGTATTTGCCGAAAGCACACTGGATGTGGCTGACGCCGTCAAGCTGGCGGCGCTTTACCGCACTCCGGTGATTCCTTTTGGCGTGGGCTCCTCGCTGGAGGGGCATGTGTTAGCGGTGCAGGGTGGCATCAGTCTGGATGTGTCGCGCATGAGCCGGGTTCTGCAGATCCACGCCGAAGACCTGACGGTGACAGTGCAGCCAGGGGTTACGCGCAAACAGCTCAATGAGGCGGTGAAGTCTGAAGGGCTGTTCTTCCCGATAGATCCCGGTGCCGATGCCAGCTTGGGCGGCATGTGCGCCACCCGCGCCAGCGGCACCAACGCCGTGCGCTACGGCACCATGCGCGAGAACGTGCTGGCGCTGGAAGTGGTGACGGCCAGCGGCGAAGTCATACGCACCGGCAGCCGCGCCAAGAAGAGCAGCGCCGGCTACGACCTGACGCGGCTGATGGTCGGCTCGGAAGGCACGCTGGGGGTAATAACGGAGATCACCCTCAAACTCTATCCCCTGCCCGAGGCCGTGATGGCGGCCAGTTGCTCGTTTGCCAGCCTGAGTGATGCGGTCAACACCACCATGCAAATCATTCAAATGGGCGTGCCGATTGCCCGCTGCGAGCTGCTCGATGGCAACACCGTGGGCATGGTCAACCGCCATTCCAAACTCACACTGCCGGAGACGCCGCTGCTGCTGATGGAGTTTCACGGCTCGCCGGACGGGGTCAAGGAGCAGGTGCAGACTGTTCAGGCAATCGCCGCCGAACACAGCGGAAACCAATTTGAGTGGGCACTCACACCCGAGGAGCGCACGCGTCTGTGGACGGCACGCCACAACGCCTACTTTGCCGGCCAGCAGTCCAAGCCCGGTTGCCGCGTCATCAGCACCGACACCTGCGTGCCGATTTCGCGCCTGGCCGATGCGCTGCTGGACTGCGTGGACGAGGCCAATGCGGCCGGCATTCCGTATTTTCTGGTCGGCCATGTAGGCGACGGCAACTTCCACATGGGCTATCTGATCAACCCAGATCAGCCGCAGGAGCGCGTGATGGCGGAGGAACTGAATACCAAGCTGGTGCAGCGCGCCCTGGCCCTGGGCGGCACCTGCAGCGGCGAGCATGGCGTCGGCCTGCACAAGATGGACTTCCTGCTGAGCGAGGCGGGAGCCGGTGCGGTGGACATGATGCGCGCCATCAAGCGCGCGCTAGACCCCCACAGCATCCTGAATCCGGGAAAAATCTTTAGCCGCTAAAATTCGGCGATTTCGGCGATGGCCTTGGCCATGTAGTCGATCTTATTTTGCATATCCTGTTCGCTATCGGCAAAGCGCTTGGCAACCGCATCGAACTCCGTGGTGCAGTCCATAAAGGCATCCACCACATCCGGGTCGAAATGTTCGCCACGCTCGGCAAAGATCACGCCCACAGCCGCATCGTGCGCAATGCCCTGTCGGTAAATTTTGTTGCTGATCAAGGCGTCGTACACGTCGGCCACGGCCACTAGGCGGGCAGACAGGGGAATCTGCGTCTCGGACAAGCCCTGGGGATAGCCTTTTCCGTTCCATTTTTCATGGTGGGAGCGGGCCAGCTCCTTGGCCATGCTCAGCATCGGTGACTGCAGGCCCAGCAATTTTTCAGCCCGCACAATGGCATCAAAACCCAGGGTCGTGTGGGCTGCCATGATGGCCTGCTCTTCGGCCGTCAGGCGCCCGGGCTTGAGCAAAATGCGGTCGGGTATGGCCACTGCGCCCAGATCGTACATGCAGACCGTGGCGCACAGCGTCTCGATAACATGGGTGCTAAGTTGCGCTGCCAAGGCGGGCTTACTCTGCAACTTGTCCGCCAACAGGCGCACATAGTGCCTGACGCGCAGCAAATGGCTGGCGGTGTCGGACTCACGCAACTCGGCCAGCGATGCGAGCGCAAACAGAACGACCTGGTGTGCGCGCAACGCGTCAAGCGTGCTCTCATCTGTAGCTGCCTGCGAATTCATATGGGATCCTCCTCAGCGCGCCACCACTGGCGCCCTGTATATCCACACCATTTTGCCACCAGGGGCGCGGTATTGGGCGAAAGGCAGCAGGTGGCTGGCCTCAAACTCCAGACTGACCAGCCAGGCACCGGGACGCAGCTCACCGGCCTTGATGACCGCGCGTGTCATGCTCTCCGGCCGCTGAAACAGATACACCATGTCGTAGCCCGACCAGTCGGCCAGCCAAATATCACCGCGCCGCACCTTCGCCCAGGGGCAGCGCACAGTGCTCAAAAAACGCAGCGGCCAGGAGTACTCGAGACCCTGCACATGGGCCTCGGGGTAGGCAGCATGCAAAGCCTGCAAACCGTGACCGGCACCACAACCGGCGTCCAGAACCAGGGCGCCGGCAGGTATGGGCGCGTGCTGGGGCAGCGCCTGCAAGGCATCCGATGGCGTGGGAAATACCGGCGCGTCGCGCCAGGCATTTACGGGGTACACCAGCAACAGCAAGCCCAGCGGCAGCAGCCAGGCCCAGGCGGGTATGCCGATGGATCCGGATGAGGTCAGGAAAATGGCCAGCGACAGCGGGAATCCGGCGCCTATCAGCAGGCGGCGCCACCAGGTCTCGCCCCACAGCGTGCAGGCCACGCCGAGCGCAGAGGCAAGTCCCAGCGAGAGACCGGGATCCGCGCCCTGCCCCGCCAGCAGCTTGAACAGCAGCCAGGTCAGCAGCCAGGCCAGCACGGCAGGCAGTGGCCACTGCCATTGGCCGGGCCAAAACTTATTGTCGACAGCCATGCGAGGCTTAGCGCGCCACTCCGGGCGACAGGTGTTCGATCAGTCCGTTGAGCTCATCGAGCGAAGCAAACTGAATCACCACTTCACCCATGTCTTCCATGCGGCCATTGCGTTTGACGCGTTTTTTGATGTGTACATCCACCTGAGCCATGAGCAGGTCGGACAGTTCTTCTTCTACCCGCTTCAGGTCGCGCGACTTCTCCTTCTTGGGCTTGGGGCTGGTCAGGGAGAACTCGGCACCGAGCTTTTTCACCAGGCTTTCTGCTTCGCGCACCGATAGCTTTTTGGTGGCGATCTGGCTGGCAGTCGTAATCTGTGTGGCGCGGTCCAGCGCCAACAAGGCACGGGCATGGCCCATGTCGATGTCACCGGCCATCAGCATGGTCTGCACCGGGTCGGCCAGATTCAACAGGCGCAGCAGGTTGCTGGCGGCGCTGCGCGAGCGCCCTACCGCCTGGGCGGCGGTCTCATGGGTCAGGCCAAATTCCCTGATCAGGCGCTGCAGGCCCTGCGCCTCTTCCAGCGGATTGAGGTCTTCGCGCTGCATGTTCTCTATCAGCGCCATGGCGGCGGCCGCCTGGTCCGGCACATCGCGCACCAGCACCGGCACGCTGTCGAGACCGGCCAGCCTGGCAGCGCGAAAACGCCGTTCACCGGCAATGATTTCGTAAAGTGCTCGCGGCGTGCCAGGACCGGCAACACCGCTGGGGTCCAGAGCCTGGCGTTTTGCCTGCGCCTGCTCGTCGCTTAAGCGACGAACGAGAATCGGTTGCATGATGCCCTGGGCCTTGATGCTCTCAGCCAGCTCGTACAGGGCGCCCTCGTCCATGTGCGTGCGCGGCTGGTACTGACCGGCCACCAGATCGTCCAGTAGCAGGGTGTTGGGCAGATCGGGCGTGGCAGCGCTTCCGTCCAAATTGATGGCTTCCTTGACCTTGGGTCCCAGCAGCGCTTCCAGACCCATGCCCAATCCCTTGAGTTTCTTGGTGACCATATTTATTCCTTTTTAGTTGGACTTGGTTTGCGTTGCGGCCTGACCGTTGCTAAGCCTCTCCAGCAGGGCGCGGCCTTCGGGCCAGTCGCCCAGGCCTGACTCGGCATTGATATGTCCGCGCGCACCATAGTCGATAAACTCCGAACTCCAGGTCTGGGCAAAAAGTCGTGCGCGCTCAAACCGCGTAAAAGGGTCGTCCCGACTGGCCACTACGACGCTGAAAAACGGCAAGCTTTGCATTGGCACCGGCGCAAAGCTCGGGAAGTTCGATTGACCCATTTCGGTTTCCGGGTCGCCAGGTGCCACCAGCAAGGCTCCCACAACCAGATGGGTGTTGCGCGAGTGCGAGGCCCAGGCAGCGGTTAGCATGCAACCCAAGCTGTGCGCCACCAGAATGCTGGGACCGGTCTGCGACAACAGCACGTCTTCCAGCCGCGCAATCCAGTCACCGCGCAGCGGGCGCATCCAGTCGTGCTGCTCCACTCGCAGGTCGCCATGGAGCGCCTCCCAGCGGCTTTGCCAATGGGCGGGACCGGAGCCTTGCCAGCCGGGCAGGATCAGAATGTTGGATGTCGGCATGGGAGTGATCTACATCGTCGCTATGCGCGCCACCATCTCTTGGGCAAAGGCCACAAAGGCCTGAGCGCCCTTGGATTGGATATCAAAGGCCACGCCCGGCATACCATAGCTAGGGGCTTCTGCCAGTCGCACATTGCGTGGAATCACGGTGTTAAACACCTTGTCGGCAAAGTGGACCTTGAGTTGCTCGCTGACCTGCTGTTGCAAGGTAATGCGCGGATCAAACATCACGCGCAGAAGGCCAATGATCTGCAAGTCATCGTTGAGATTGGCCTTGACCTGCTTGATGGTGTTGACCAGATCGGTCAGCCCTTCCAGCGCAAAGTATTCGCACTGCATGGGCACGATCACGCCGTTGGCACAGCACAGGCCGTTGAGCGTCAGCATGGACAGCGACGGTGGGCAGTCGATCAGCACGAAGTCGTATTCGGTGGCCACGGCGGCAATGGCGGCCTTGAGGCGGCGCTCGCGCCGCTCCACTTCCACCAGTTCCACCTCGGCCCCGGCCAATTCGCGGTTAGCGCCCAGAATGTCATAGCCGCAACCGGCGGCGATCAGTTTCTCGCTTTGCACCCGCGCCTCGGCAATCGACGCCGACTCCAGCAACACGTCGTATACGGTGAGCTCCAGCTTGCGCTTATCCACGCCGGAGCCCATGGTGGCGTTGCCCTGAGGGTCCAGGTCAATCATCAGCACGCGCTGTCCGACCTTGGCCAGACCGGCGGCCAGATTGACGGTGGTGGTGGTCTTGCCCACTCCGCCCTTTTGATTGGCGATGCAAAATATCTTGGCCATGTGCTTGGTTTCCCCTGCCGATGTGGCGTTCAGGTCTGAGTCTGTCATTTTGAAAGCGCCAACTTGATGCCAAAGCCGACTAGGAATAGCCCGGCCACTTTTTCAAGCACCCTGCCGATCATGGGATTGGCGCGCATGTGCTCGGCCAAAAAGTGCGTTAGCGCCGTGGCACATAGGCCGTAGCAAAAAGTTAATGCAGCAATCGTTACCGCCATAAGGCCATAGGTGGTCATACCCTGCTGGCGCACCGGATCGACAAACAGAGGAAAGAAGGCCATGTAAAACAATATGGCCTTGGGATTGAGCAGGGTGATCATCAAGGCCTGGCGCAGATAGTGACGCGGCTTGATGTGGATGACCGGTGCAGCGCCCGGTTTGGCCAGCAGCATCTTGATACCCAACCAGGCCAGATAGGCGGCACCCAACCATTGCACCGCCGCGAAGGCGTCCGGATAGGCGCTCAGCAGGGCTGCGACACCGGCCACAGCCGACCACATTAGTACCTGGTCACCCAAAATCACACCGAAGGTGGCAGCCAGTCCACCCGCAATTCCACCCTTGCTGGTGCTGGTGACCAGGGCCAGATTACCGGGCCCGGGGATCGCCAAAAACACAATCACAGTGACGACAAAGGTGCCGTAGTCGGTAACGCCGAGCATGGTGGTTTCTTTCTGAGGGAGAGCCTGAGTTTACGTTGGATTTTTGGCGGGGTAATTACGCATCGGCTTGCTTGGTTCCACGTGAAACACAAGCGCCACTGCAGGCATACCAACCACACAGGCGAGCAACGAAGTTCAGACAGAACGCAACCAGAGAATGCAGCGCTCCGCATTCAACCCTGGAATGGTCAAAGGTTCCACGTGAAACACTTGTACACCGACAGGCAGCGCGGCAATTTCTTCGACAGGATGCTTGCCCTTCATTGCCATCCAGACGCCCTGCTCTGCCAGACACTTGCGCGACCAGGTCACGAAATCCAGCAACGAGGAAAAGGCCCGCGAACTCACCACGTCATAGGTCTCAGTCAGATTCTCCACCCGCGCATGGATGCCACGTAGATTGGGCAACTTCAATGACACCGCCACCTGCTGGATGAAGGCCGCCTTCTTAGCCACCGTGTCCACGCAATGCACATTGATCTGCTGGCAGCAAATGGCAATCACCGCACCCGGCAGACCCGCGCCGGAACCCACATCCAGCAACCGTACCGGCACATCGACCGCCAACGCACCCGAAGCCCGTAACTCAGCCAGTTGCCTCTGCAAGGGCAAGACTACCGCCAGGCTGTCCAGCAAATGGTGGGTCAGCATCTCGGCAGGGTCGCGCACGGCGGTCAGGTTGTAGACCTTGGTCCATTTCTGAATCAGGTCCTGATAAGCCAGCAGTTGATCCACTTGCGCGTCAGAAAGGGCCAGGCCAATCGCCTGGGCACCGGCACGCAGCTCCAATTCCAGAGGCTTGCTCATTGGGCCAACTCCGTCGGGGTGCTGGCAGCATCCGGCTTGGAGTCGGTCTCGTCCAGCGGCTTGTCGGCAAAGCCCTTGAATTTGCCGCGCTTCAGGTGAATCAGCAGCAGCGAGATCGTCGCTGGGGTGATGCCCGACAGGCGCGAGGCCTGGCCCAGGGTTTCCGGACGAAATTTGCTCAGACGCTGACGGGCCTCGATACTCATGGCCGAAACCTGCATATAGTCCAGCTCTACCGGCAGGCGCAGGTTTTCATAGAAAGCTGCGCGTTCCACCTCACCCTTTTGCCTGTCGATATAGCCGGAGTACTTGGCAGCAATTTCCACCTGTTCCACCACGGCTGCAACAAACACATCCTGCGCCACCGCCGCTGCGTCGCCCGCCTCCGCCAGAGCAGCAACCGGCAGCTCGGCATTGGCAAAGCGGCCGTCGGCCAGCGACATCAGTCCGGCATAGCTCACGTCCGGGCGACGCAGCAGGTCGGCCAGGTTGTATTCGTGCTCCATGGCCTTGCCCAACACCCGCTCGGCCTCGGTCTGCGCCAGGTTGCGCGGGTTCACCCAGATGCTGCGGAGGCGCTCTGTTTCACGTGAAACAGCCTCCAGCTTGCGGCCGAAAGCGGCCCAGCGGGCGTCGTCCACCAGGCCCAGCTGCCGCCCCGCCTCGGTCAGGCGGGCGTCGGCATTGTCCTCGCGCAGCTGCAGCCGGAACTCGGCCCGGCTGGTGAACATGCGGTAGGGCTCGGTCACGCCCTTGGTGATCAGGTCGTCCACCAGCACACCCAGATAGGCCTGGTCGCGCCCCGGCAGCCAGCTCTCGCCGGTGAAAGCGATGCTGCCCGCCGCGCTGCTAGCGTCGTTGCCACCACCAGCGGCGCGCGCCTGAAGGGCCGCGTTGATGCCCGCAAACATACCTTGGGCAGCAGCCTCTTCATAACCGGTTGTGCCATTGATCTGACCGGCAAAAAACAGCCCGGCAATCTGGCATGTCTCGAAACTGCTTTTGAGCCCGCGCGGGTCGAAGTAGTCGTACTCAATGGCGTAGCCGGGACGCAGGATGTGGGCGTTCTCCAGCCCATCCATGCTGCGCACCAGGGCCAACTGGATGTCAAACGGCAGGCTGGTGGAGATGCCGTTCGGATAGTACTCGTTGGTCGTCAGGCCCTCGGGCTCCAGAAAAATCTGGTGGCTATCCTTGTCGGCAAAGCGATTGATCTTGTCTTCCACGCTGGGGCAATAGCGCGGCCCCACGCCTTCGATCTTGCCCATGAACATGGGACTGCGGTCAAAGCCAGAGCGGATGATGTCGTGGGTACGCAAGTTGGTGTGGGTAATCCAGCAGGGCATTTGCTGCGGGTGCATCTGCGTCGTACCCATGAAGCTGAAAACCGGCATCTGTGCCGACATGCCACCAGCCATGCCGTCGCCGGGCTGCTCCTGGCATTTGGAAAAGTCGATGCTGCGGCCGTCGATGCGCGGCGGTGTGCCGGTCTTCAGGCGGCCCTGAGGTAGCTTGAGCTCTTTCAGTCTGGCACTCAGGGACACCGCAGGTGGATCGCCGGCACGGCCTGCGGCGTAATTATTCAGCCCAACATGAATCTTGCCATCAAGAAAGGTTCCTGCGGTCAGCACCACTGTGCGGGCGCGGAACTGGATCCCCACCTGCGTCACGGCGCCAACCACCCGGTCTCCTTCCACCAGCAGGTCATCCACCGCCTGCTGAAACAGCCACAGGTTCGGTTGATTTTCCAGCACGCGGCGAATGGCCGCCTTGTACAAAACCCGGTCGGCCTGGGCGCGGGTGGCACGCACGGCCGGGCCCTTGCTGGAATTGAGAATGCGGAACTGGATACCCGCCTCGTCGGTCGCCAGGGCCATGGCACCACCCATGGCATCCACCTCCTTGACCAGATGGCCCTTGCCGATGCCGCCAATCGACGGGTTGCAGCTCATCTGGCCCAGGGTCTCGATGTTGTGGCTCAGCAGCAGGGTCTTGCAGCCCATGCGGGCGGCAGCCAAGGCGGCCTCGGCTCCGGCATGGCCGCCGCCAACGACAATCACGTCGAAATATTCTGGGTACAGCATGGTGGGTCCAATGGGGCGCAGCGCAAGAAACGCGGCGCAAAAGACAGATGAGAGAGGCGCCGATTCTACCGTTTGCTGCAAATTCAGGCACTGTCCAGGCAAACCCCTGCCCGATCTAGACGATGGGCTCTAGCCCTTAGCAAGACTGCCGTGCCATAGTGCAGCAAGCGGCCGTTAGGCGGCTAAGCGAACAGGCACAGACCATGAACCCCGAGTCTTTTGACTACATCATTGTTGGCGCAGGCTCGGCCGGCTGTGTGCTGGCAGCACGCCTGTCCGAAGACCCGCAGATCCGCGTCGCCCTGCTGGAGGCCGGCCCGGCCGACAGCAGCGTACTGATCCACTGCCCGCTGGGCATGGCGGTGCTGGCCCAAACCGGCCAAGCCAACTGGAATTTTGACACCGTGCCGCAAGTCGGTCTCAACGGCAGGCGAGGCTACCAACCGCGCGGAAAGGTGTTGGGCGGCTCCAGCTCGCTCAATGCCATGATTTACACCCGTGGCCAGCGCGAGGACTACGACCACTGGGCATCCGAGGGCAACACCGGCTGGTCTTATGACGAAGTGCTGCCCTACTTTAAGCGCGCTGAGGACAATACCCGAGGTGCCGATGCCTTCCACGGCGCGGGTGGCCTCCTGCACGTGATGGACCTGACCAGCCCCAATCCGCTGGGACAGCGCTTCATTGAAGCCGGTTGCCAATCCGGCTTTGCCATCAACACCGACTTCAATGGCGCCAGCCAGGAGGGTGTGGGCATGTACCAGGTAACGCACAAGAACGGCGAGCGCCACAGTGCGGCCAAGGCCTACCTGACACCGCATCTCAGTCGTCCCAATCTACAGGTGATCACCGAGGCGCACACCAGCAAGATCCTGATCGAGAACCAGCGCGCCGTCGGCGTGGAATTCTTGAGCAAAGGCCAGCAGCGGCAGCTGCGCACCACCCGCGAGGTACTGCTCAGCGCAGGCGCCCTGCAATCGCCGCAGATTCTGATGCTGTCCGGAATTGGCCCCACGGCGCATTTGCAGGCCCATGGCATCACCCCGCTGCTGGATCTGCCGGGCGTGGGCCAGAACCTGCACGATCACATGGACGTGGTGCAAATGTTGACCGGTCCACAACTGAATGATGCGATCGGCATCTCGCTGAGCGGCGCTGTCAGACTGCTGCGTGGTATTTCACAGTGGCGCAATCAGCGTACCGGTATGCTGACCAGCAATGTGGCCGAGGTCGGTGGTTTTATCAAGGGCGAGGCCAGCGAGGCCACGCCCGATTTGCAACTGCACTTTGTGGTTGCAAAGATCGTCAACCATGCCCGCACCCTGGTGTGGGGCCACGGTGTCTCCTGCCATGTTTGCGTGCTGCGCCCCCTAAGCCGAGGCAGCATCCGGCTGGCCAGCGCCGATCCACGGGCTGCGCCGTTGATCGACCCGAACTTTTTGGGAGAACCGGACGACCTGCTGCGCCTGATCAAGGGCTTCAAACTTATGCGTAAGCTGCTGCAGCAACCCGCCCTCGCCAGCCTGGGAGCAGAATCGCAGCACTCTGCACGCGCCCAAAGTGACCAGGAAATTGCGCAATTCATTCGCAACAATGGTGACACCATCTACCATCCGGTAGGTAGTTGCCGAATGGGCACAGGCTCCATGGATGTGGTCGATGCAAGGCTGCGGGTGCATGGAATTGCGGCTCTGCGCGTGGTAGACGCGTCAATCATGCCGAGCATCATCAGCGGCAATACCAACGCTACGACCATCATGATCGCCGAGAAGGCCGCCGATATGATCAAGGCGGCCGGGGCATAAAACGAAAGCGGGCACTCACTTTACAGATGCCCATTTTCCAACTAGCGCAGCGACATCCGAAGCAGCGTGTTGTCCTTCATGAAGTAGTGATGGTAGATCGCTGCCAGAGCATGACCACCAATCAGGTAATAAGCCAAATTTCCACCGAGTCCATGCAAGTCCCTGAGGGTCTGGCCCAAGGCCTTGTCCGGGGACAGCAGCGCTGGCAGCTCCAGACCAAAGAAGGGGATAGGTTTACCCCGAGCACTCAGCGCCGCCCAGCCAATCAAGGGCATTAGCACCATGATGGCATACAGCGCCAAATGCCCCAGCTTTGCCAGCTTCTCCTGCCACACAGGGGGTGCTGGAACAATCGCCGGTGTGTTGCCCAGAAGCCGAAAGACCACGCGCAGCCAGAACAGACCGAACACCAGCATACCCAAGGAAAAGTGCATGGTCTTGGCCCACTGACGGCTGTCACTGCCCTTGGGGAACACATCAATCAGGTTGACGGCGATATAAATCCCGATAAAGACCAGCACCATCAACCAGTGCATGGCAATGCTGGGGACGCTGAATCGTTGCGAAGAAGAAGTTGTCATGAAAAAATAGTGGCTGGTTACTAAGCCTGCGACTCTACGCCACGCATCTTTCAAAACGGTTAAAACTTTCTGCACACCGGGTAAAGCGCACATGCACCCTGCCGCACAAACCTGCGGCAATACCGCTACCATCTCGACCTGCCACGGGCCCACACACCGTTCCACTGACCTGAAAGAAAACCATGAAGCTGTACTACTCTGCCGGCGCCTGCTCGCTCTCCCCTCACATCGTGCTGGAGGAATCAGGCCTGACCTATGAAGCCTTGTCTGCTCCTACCAAAACCCACAAGCTGGAAGACGGCACCGACTACTACACCATCAACCCGCTGGGTTATGTGCCCTATCTGACGCTGGACGACGGCCGCAGCCTGCACGAGGGCCCCGCCATTGTTCAGTACATCGCCGACCAGGTCCCTGCGAGCCAACTGGCGCCCGCCAACGGCACGTTTGAGCGCTACAAACTGCAGGAATGGCTGACCTTTATCGGCACCGAACTGCACAAGGGCTGCTTCTCGCCCCTGTTCAGTCCCGCCACCCCCGCCGACTTCAAGCCCTCGGTGATGGAGCGCCTGAACAGCCGCCTGCAATGGGTGGAAGGCGAACTGGCCGGTAAACAATACCTGATGGGCGACACCTTTACCGTGGCCGATGCCTACCTGTTTACCGTGACCAACTGGGCGCCCTATGTCGCGCTGGACATCTCCGGCCTGCCCAACCTGCTGGCCTACCGCGCCCGAGTGGCGGCGCGCCCGGCGGTCATCGCCGCGATGAAGGCCGAAGGTCTGATCAAGTAGTTGGCAGCAGTCTGCGCTGGCGCAATGCCAGTGCAGCACCCACCCACAGGGCGCAGGCGGAATACACCAGGCCACGCTCCAGGCCGCCCGCGCCATCGGCAATCCAGCCCACCACCGTGGGCCCCAGAATCTGTCCGGCGGCAAACACCGTGGTGAAGGCGCTGATGCCCTGACCCCAGGCCGACTGCGGCAGGTTGTGGCGTACCAGTGCCGTGGTGGATGCCACCACCGACAGAAACACGCCGCCAAACAACAACCCCGACAGCAGCACCCAGCCCCATTCATGGGTCAGTGCCGGCAACAGTGTAGCCAGACCCAGCAGGGCGTTGAGCAGGGCCAGTGGACGGCCATCATGAAAGCGGTCGAGCAGGCGCGCCCAAATTCGGGAAGACGCCATAACGGCAACACCCAACAAGGCATAGAACAGAGTGATTTCCGTGACCGAGCGGCCCTGGCTGCGTAAGAGCGCCACTACAAAGGTCATGTAACCGATATAGCCCACGCCAAACAAGGTGTAGGCCGCCAGACCAAAACCAAACGGACGCCAGCGAAACGTCACCGGCAGCACATTGGCAGCGGGAGCAGGCGCTGCCCAGGACAGCATGGCGCGCGCCGGCCAAGCCAACAAAAGACTGCACAACAGGCACAGGCCACCCAGAGCCCACCAGGCCCATCGCCAGCCATGCAGAGCCGACTGCGCCGCCTCGAGTGCCACCGGCACCAACAGGCTGGACAGCACAATGCCGACCCCGGCACCGCCGTAATAAATTCCCAGCAACAAGCCACTGCGCCGGGGGTCGCGCGCAGCCAAGCGTGCCGCCAGCAGCCCACCGGCGACAAATACCAGGGCACTGGCCATGCCGGCCAGCAGGCGCTGCGCCAGCAAGCCTTCGGTCTGCGTAACAAAGCCGCTGCCCACCATAAACACGCTGGCCAGCAGGGAACCCGCAACCAGCAACAGCGAGGGGCCGAAGCGCCGCATCAACCAGGGGCAGGCCAATGCGCCCAGAAAATAGCCGGTGGCGTTGGCCGTGTTCATGGCACCGGCCAGCGCATAGGACCAGCCCAGGTCAAGCCGCATGGAGGGCAGCAACAGGCCATAGGCAAAACGGGTAATGCCCAAGGAAATGGCAGCACCCAGGGAGATGGCCAGCGCCAATGCCATCAGTCGGCGCGAGGAGTGGTGCAAAGTATCTTTCCGTGGGGCATAGCAGCCCCTGATTGTGGGGCCGCACGCAACGCCTGGCGGCAACAAGGGCGACAGCAGCGAGCGCTCCTGCGGGAAACTGCAGACTAATCGGATGCCCGGTTCCTCACAATGCGGGTAAAAAGCCGGTCGTAGATCGGGTCGCGCGGGTACTTGCCGGTCAGCGGGTCGCAATTGCTGGCAAAGGCAGCGTCCAGCAACAGCCAGTCGGCCTCGTCCAGCACCTTTTCGGCCAGGGGCAGGATCACCGAGTCCTCCAGTTGCATATGGCTTTGGTATTGCTGCAGGTACTTGCGCGCCGCTTCTTCAAACACCTGTCGGCGTGAGTCTCCCACCAGTTCCCAGGCCAGCAACATGTGCTGCAGTTCGCGGACCGCACGTTCGCTACCGGCATGGTCTTTTTCCAGCCGCTCCAACACGTCCTGGCATTCACCGGAGCGCCGGGCTATTTGGGGAAACAGCAGTTGTGACTCCTTGGGGTGGTGCTTGCGCTCGGGAAACTCGTCGATATAGAAGAGGGTGGCGCGCATCACGTCAAAGTAGCGCTCAGGCTCATCACCCGGACCGCAGTCCATCAAACCACCCAAGGCGCGCAACATGGCAGCAAGCGCCATATGTTCGTCGCGGATTGTCTGCAGGCTGCTATGGGCCATCGCGTGTCTCCTTGGTGCAGCAAAGTCTTCTGCACCTTTATAGGCCCGGTTACCACCGGGGTCAAGCACAGGCAAACCCTGTCAGGATGTACCCGCAAGCAATCAAGGTTTCCAGCGCTTGAGCAGCAGCGCATTGGCCATCACGCTGACCGAACTCAGGGCCATGGCGGCGCCCGCAAACACCGGGTTCAAAAAGCCCAGTGCCGCCAACGGAATGCCCGCCACGTTATAGGCAAAGGCCCAGAACAGGTTTTGCCGGATCTTGCGCACGGTGCGCGCCGAGATGTCCAGGGCTGCTGCCACCAGCAACGGGTCGCCGCGCATCAGCGTGATGCCGGCAGCGTGCAAGGCGACATCGGTGCCGCCACCGTCCGGGTTAGCCATGGCCATGCCGACATCGGCAGCAGCCAGCGCTGGCGCGTCGTTGACGCCGTCTCCCACCATCAACACGCGGTGTCCACCCTGCTTCAAACGCAGCACCTGGGCCGCCTTGTCGCCCGGTAAGACCTCGGCCATGACCTCGCCCGCCTCCGGGTTAAGACCCAGCTGGCGCGCCATCGCCTCGACCGCGCCCCGGTTATCGCCGGACAGCATCAGCAGGCGCAGGCCGCGCGCACGCAAGGCGTCCAGCGCCTGCTGGGCCGCGGACTTGGGCTCATCGCCAAAGGACATCAAGGCAAGCAGCACGACGCGCTCGACGCCATTTTCCCTAACCCGTTCGGCCAGGGCCGACACGGTGGCGCCCTGCGCCTGCCATAGCGCCGCCCTATCCGCCAGCGGGCCCAGCGCCACCGCTAATTCATCCATCCAGCGCAGGCTACCCAGCAGCAGTTGCCGCTCACCCACCAGGCCCTGCAGGCCGCGTCCGGGCACCGCACTGACCGCGCTGGTCTCCAGCATAGTTAGACCATCGGCCTTGGCAGCAGCCAACACGGCACGGGCCAGTGGGTGCTCGGAGCCGCTTTGCAAACTGGCCGCCAGTTGCAACACTTCGGTGCGTGCTTGCCCGGCGCCGCCTTCCAGCTCCAGCAGCCTAGGGCGCCCCACCGTCAGCGTGCCGGTCTTGTCAAACACCACGGTGTCGATCTGGTGCGCCAGCTCTAGCGCCTCGGCATCCTTGATCAAAATGCCGTACTTCGCCGCCACGCCGGTGCCGGCCATGATCGCCGCCGGCGTGGCCAGGCCCAGGGCACAGGGGCAGGCAATCACCAACACCGCCACGGCATTGATCAGCGCCATCTCAAAGCTGTAGCCGCTCAGCCACCAGCCCAGCAGCGTAATGAGCGCCAGGCCCAGCACCACCGGAACAAACACCGCACTGACCTGGTCCACCAGGCGCTGGATCGGCGCCTTGGCCGCCTGCGCATCCTCCACCAGGCGGATGATGTGGGACAGCATGGTATCGGCGCCCACGGCACGCACCCGCATCAGCACGCGGCCGTCGCCATTGATGGAACCGGCGGTCAGCAGGCTGTCCACTTCCTTAGCCACCGGCAGGGATTCGCCGGTCAACATGGACTCATCGACCTGGGTGAAGCCCTCCAGCAGCACGCCGTCGGCGGCAAAACGTTCCCCCGGTTTGACGATCAGCTTGTCACCGACCAGAACCTCGTCGGCCGGCATGTCGACCTCGCCGTCCAGACCGATCAGGTGCGCCACTTCCGGCCTCAGGGCATGCAGCGCGCGAATGGCCGAGGTGGTCTGGCGCTTGGCACCCGCCTCCAGCCATTTCCCCAACAGCACCAGGGTCACCACCAAGGCTGAGCCTTCGAAGTAAAGGTGCACCATGGCGCTCGGCTCCGCAGTCAGCCAAAGCCAGACTGACAAGGCCCAGCCCGCTGTGGTGCCAATGGCCACCAGCAGATCCATGTTGCCGCTCAGGTTCAGCACAGCATGCCAGCCCGCCTTGTAGAAGCGCGCACCCAGCACAAACTGCACCGGCGTAGCCAAGAGAAATTGCCACAACGCTGGCAGCATCCAGTGCAGGCCGAACAGGTCGCCCAGCATGGGCAACACCAGCGGCGCAGACAGCACCAGGCCCCAGGCAATTGGCGCAAAACCGGCCCACGGTGAAGTATCCGGCGCATCGGTCAAGGTGTTTGCGGCGCGTGGTTCGTAACCGGCATCGCGCACCGCGCGGCGCAGGCGCGCCTCCATGTTAGGCGCTGGAACAAGGTCAGCAACCGGCAGCGCTTCAGCAGCGACAAGCTGCACGCGCGCCGATTCGGTCGCCAGGTTGACCGAGACGCCAGACACCCCCGGCACCTTTTTCAGCGCGCGCTCCACTCGCCCCACGCAGGAGGCACAGGTCATGCCGCCAATACCAATATCCAGAGTCGTGTCGTTGTTCATGGGCTTAGCCTAAGGCTTTCTACCGTGAAAAGGTTCACACTATGCTCCATTCTTAACCCCTCACCTTTGGAGAAGACCATGAACCAGACCTTTACCGTGACAGGAATGACTTGCGGCCACTGTGAAAAGGCCGTCACCCGTGCCATTCTGCAGGCTGATCCGCAAGCCCAGGTACAAATCGACCGCGCCCAGAACCTGGTGCAAATAGCGTCCGAGCAGCCGCGCGAAAAACTGGCTGAGGCGATTGCCGAAGAGGGTTACGCGGTCGCTGCGGCCTAAGCACAGGGCCCGCCATGAACCCACCCACCGCACTGCGCCAGGTCGAGCGCCTGGTAAGTGGCCAAGCCACCAGCGATGGCGCAGGCGTCAAGCTCACCCGCGTGTTGACGCAGGATCTGCAAAAGCGCCTGGACCCATTTCTGATGCTGGACAACTTTGCCAGCGACAAGCCGGAGGACTACGGCGCCGGTTTTCCCAACCACCCGCACCGGGGCTTTGAGACCGTCACCTATATGATCGCCGGGCGCATGCGCCACAAGGACAGTGGCGGCCATGAGGGCTTGCTGCAAAACGGCGGTGTACAGTGGATGACGGCCGGCTTTGGCCTGATCCACAGCGAGATGCCGGAGCAGGAAGCGGGTGTGATGGAAGGCTTTCAGCTCTGGCTGAACCTGCCGGGCAAGGACAAGCTGTGCAAACCCTGGTACCGCGACATTCAGAGCGAATCCATTCCCGAAGTCACCACGCCATTGGGCGAGGGCGATGACCCACGCGGCGGTGTGTTGCTGCGAGTGATTTCCGGCAGCAGCCATGGCGTCGAGGGTGCCATGCACAGGCCTGCAGCCGACTACCCGACCGACCCGCTGTATCTGGACCTGCACTTCCCTGCGAGTGGCGCCAGCATCACGCAACCGGTGCCGCAAGAGCACAACGCGTTTCTCTATGTCTACCGTGGCACTGTGCATGTGGTCGATGCCGAGGGCAAAGCCACTCCGGTGCCGCGCAATCGCATGGCGATTTTGAAGAACGCAGGGGATGCGGTGATGCTGCAATCCGATAGCTCAGAGGAACCGGCTCGCGCCCTGCTGATTGCCGGCAAACCCCTGCAGGAGCCGATTGCGCAATACGGCCCGTTTGTCATGAACACGCGCGACGAGTTGATGACAGCGGTGGAGGACTTCCAGGCTGGAAAAATGGGGTGAACCTGGCCCCCACGCTTCTCGCTTCGCGTAGTGCGCTGCCCCCCGGGGCTAATCCCGCTCGGGGCGGCCCAGCGCGGCATTGTCCAAGTTGTAAGACCTTGTTACGCCGGTCATCGCCACGCGCTTGCAGCCGTTGAACAGTCAGAAACCGTCACTTCTGGCGGTACCGGGCGCTCCAGCCCACCAACGCCATGTTTAGCTCTGCAACAAACAACAAGGTTCTGCGCACCACCGCCACCATGGCCCTAGCCCTCGCGGGTCTGGCCGGACAAGTCGCACATGCCGACAACCTCAACCCGATTCTGGGTGGTGGTCTGGGCGCCATGGCCGGTGCACTGATCGGTCAATCCGTGGGTGGCCGTGACGGTGCCATGATTGGTGCAGCAGTGGGCGGCGTAGCCGGTGTCGGTATCGCCAGCAATGGCGAGCGCCACCGCCAGGAAATGGTGCGCACCACGGTTTACCAAGAACGCCCGGCCCCTGTGGTCTATGAACAAGCCTACCGCACTATGCCGGTTTACGGCTACCGCGAGTTCGAGCGGGTCAACTACTATCCGGTGCAGGACTACGGCCGCCGTGGCTGGGCTGAACATGGCTATGACCACGGTCGCTGGGAACACCGCGACGGTTATCGCCATGAAGGCGAACATCGCGGTTGGGATCGCCGCGACTAATTACACGGCGGAGATAGGCAGCACCTCGCCGCCCAGGGCCTCCAGTAACTCCGGAATCAACTTCTGCAACTCGCCAGTGGCAATCGCCACATCGGTGTCGAAGTTGTCGTCCTTGCCGTCTGAGGCCAGGGATGAGGCAGCCTCAAACACCACATCCAGCACCGCCACCTTCTTCAGCTGCAGCGCCTCGGTCAATACAAAGGACACGTGCTCGCTCCAGGTCATGGCCAGGCGCGTGGGCATCTTGCCCATCGCAATGTGCTCGGTTACTTCGTCGGTATCCAGTGCATGTCGCGTATAGCGCACCACGGCCTTGGACTCATCCGCAGCCTTCAGCTCACATTCCCGGTCCACGCTGAATCCGGCCGGTGCCTCCTTGGTCGACAGCCACTGCGCCATGCCTGCCGCCGGCGACATCTCGGTATTGATCAGTTGCACGGCAAAACCTTCGATGGCATTGATCAGGCAGCTCATCACCTCGTCGGCCCGGCCCTGGCTGCCGGCATCCAGCACCAGCAAGGCAGACTGCGGGTCGATCCAGACCACGGTGGCGCCCTGCTTGGTAAAGGCCATTGGCATCAGACTCATGCGGGCGTCGTCCAGAATCTCGCGCGCTTCCTTCTTGCCGGGTTTGCGCCCGGTAGTGGCCTCGATCTGCGCCAGTTGTTCTTGGGCGCGACGCTTCACCACCGAGGTTGGCAAGACCTTGGTCTCCACCATCAGCTTGAGAATCCACTGGCCGCCCACCACTTCCACAAGCGCGCCATGGGCCTTGCCACGCGGCTCCACCCAACCGACGGCCTTTTCCTGCGAACCGGTACATTCCACATAACGCCCGCTCTCCAGCGCTGCTTCCAATTGCGCAGCGGTCACCGTCCAGGGCGACAGCATGCGGTACATCATCACATTCTTGAACACAGCTTTCCTTCTGGCCACTGAATAGCGGCTCGGCCTGTATTGTCAACGCAAGTGCGGGCTGTCCTTTTGCAACTTTACAAACACTTATCCCAGTGCCACAAGACCGTTACATGTCCAGCGCACACTGCATGCAGGTCGCAAGCAAGCTTAGCTTTTGACCACAGTGAACTAAAGGAAAACCATGAAAAAATTGATTCAATCATTGCTGCTTGCAGGCGTGATGGCCGCAGCAGCTGGCACCGCTTTTGCGCAAATGGACGGCGGCATGATGGGACATCCCGGCATGCACCAAATGGACCCGGCAAAGAGGGCCCAAATGCACGCCAAGCACCTGGCCAACCTCAAAGCCAAGCTCAAAATCACGGCCTCTCAAGAAGCCACTTGGAACAGCTTTGCCGACAGCATGAAGCCATCCAAAGACATGATGGGCAAACGCCCGGACCGCGCCGAGATGGAAAAGCTCACCACACCCGAGCGTATTGACAAGATGCAAGCCCTGCACAAGGAGCACATGACGGCAATGGAAGCGATGATGGGCAAACGTGCAGAAGCAACCAAGGCCTTTTATGCCGCGCTCAGCCCGGAACAGCAAAAAACCTTTGATGCTGAAACCGCCAAAATGGGTCCGCATGGCGACGGGAACTACGAGATGAACCACGGCGGCAACAAACCGCCTCAGCCGCCCAAGCAGTAAATGCTAAGTGTCTGGCCTGGGTCCGCTCAGGCCAGCAGTTTTTTAAGTTCTCCGCTGACAATCAGGGCCTGCAGATCGGTGGCACCGCCCACCAGCATGCCCTTGACAAACACCATGGGAAAGGTGGGCCAACCGGTCCACAGCTTTAAAGCGTTGCGCTTGCGCCAACCGCTGAAATAACTGCCGTATTGCAGATAGCGGTAGGGCACACCGGCCGCATCTAAGGTCTTGCAGGCCTTTTTTGGAAATGGGTTGGCCGCCATGCCGATCACGACCACTGCATTCGCTGCAACAGCGTCCTGCACCTGCTTGACGATGCCCGCCTCATGCTGGGCTATGTGCTCACGAATGGCGGGATGCAGTTTTGCTTCTTCAAGTATCGAACGTGGCATGTCACTTCCTCTAGTAATCGGACCTGAGCATTATGCGATGACCTTGCTCTGTTTGATCGGTATCAAGCCTGTAAGATGAAGGCGGCACTACACTTCCACCCCTATCGCCATGCCCATTCCCACTCCATCAAGCAATGCTCCGCTGGTCCGAACCGTAGGCATGATGCAGCCATTGATCTGGCTGGTCATGGCCTGGCGCGATATTGCGAAGTCCGGTTGGGCCAGCATTTTGCACGGTGTTGCACTGACTCTGGTGGGTGTGTTTATCGTTGCCATGGCACGACACCATTTTTGGTTGCTGGCAGGTGCACTTTCTGGCTTTATGGTCATCGCACCGGTTTTGGCCACCGGTTTGTACGCACTCAGCCGCGCTATAGAACGTAGGGAAAAAGCCAATCTGTCACTGGTGCTAAAGGCCTGGCTGAACTGGCAGAGCAGCCACGTCAGCAAGTGGGATAACGATTATTGGTGCATGGTGCAATTTGGTTTCTTGCTTGCAGCGGCTGCTACCGGCTGGGTACTGACCTCTGCCGCACTGATCACCTTGCTGGCGCCTGTGCCCATAAACGGTCCGCTGGATTTTGTGCAGCATGTGATGTTGGCACGCGACGGTTGGCTATTTGAAATCTGGCTTGCCATGGGAGGTCTGATGGCTGCTCCCATGTTTGCCTCCAGCGTGATTGCCATGCCCTTGCTGTTGGATCGTCGTGTCACGCTGATGCAGGCAGTGCTGACGAGTTGGCAGGTTGTGCTGGCCAACCCCGTGCCGATGGCCTTCTGGGCCAGCATCATCATGATTTTTACGCTTCTAGGACTGGGCTCCCTGTTGCTTGGGTTGATACCGGTGATGCCGATGTTGGGACATGCCAGCTGGCATGCCTATCGCGATCTGGTGGACGCTTCCCATTTGCCTGCGCGCGACCCGCTGTCAGCGCCCGACAGCCAGCTTGGTGAAATGTAAATGTTTGGTTTTTCTGAAGCGCAAATTGCAACTTTTGGCCTCACCTTCGGGGTCGGCGGCTTCATGCTGTACATGCTTTTCATCATCGGGCACCTGGCCTGGGAGTCCAAGGCCGGCAAGTTCGGCACCTTTGTGATTTTTCTGGGTCTGGCCTTTGGCATGGTGGGTTTTGTTGCCAAGTACTTCATCCAGTGGTTTTTAGAGCGCTGAAGGCGCATACAGAAGACGGCTAACTGCCGATTACCCGATTTTTGCCGGCACGTTTGGCGAGATACATGGCCTTATCGGCGCGTCGAATCGCATCCATGCCGGGCTCATCACTGCTCAATTGCGCCACACCGGCACTAAAGGTAATCAATACCTTTTCCGTACCTGCCATAAAGAATCGTTTAGTCAATTCCCTTTGCAACCGGGTCATGGCCTCAATTCCCTTATCCATTGGCGTATCGGGCAAGAGAATAACGAATTCTTCTCCGCCAAAGCGCGCCAGTGTGTCCTGTGGTCGCATGCATTCACGAGCCACCTGTGCCAGATGGCTCAGTGCCGTATCTCCTACGGCATGGCCTAAGGCGTCGTTGAGCGCCTTGAAGTTGTCAATGTCCAACAGAGCCACACTCAAGGGCGTTTCCTTGCGCCTAAAGCTTGAAAGCTCCTTTTCCAGCGCCTCTTCCAGACCGCGGCGGTTGAGTGCCCCGGTCAAGGGATCGTGCCGAGCCTGGGTGCTGACCCGATCCAATTCCTGATGCAGCTTGGCAATTTGCGCCTGGGTCGAGTCCGCCTGCTTGCGCATGGCTTGCAGTTCGTCGCGTGCCAGCAGCGTCTCGTTGGCAATATCGCGCGTGGCAACAACAATCTCCTTGAGAACCGGTGCAATCTCGTTGATCGACTTGGAGTTCTCAATCAGACGTGCGCTTTCCTCCAGCTTTTCTTGATAAGAACCCGTACTTTGCGACATCTGTGACAAACGATCAATAAATGCCGCCAACATCTGACGCATTTCGTCCTGCGCCACCAGGGTTTTTTGCTTAGCGTCCTTTTGCTTGCTAATGACATCCTTGAGCAGACGTTCCACATCATCCAAACGGCGCAAGGTCAATGGCGGTGCAGAGGCAGACTTTAGAGCTTCCATTTGGCCTTTAAGCCACTGATCATCCAGAGAAAGTTCCGCAATATTCTCAAAAACCAATTGCAGAAGTTTAAGCAATCCGATCTTTATTTCGGCCTGGTCTTCCGCGGCAAATGACAGGCGGTGACTGTAGTTAACCAACAGCAATTTCACCGCTATCACGTCCATCCCGGGATGCTTGAGCGCCTTGATCAGCTGTGCGCTCTGTTCGGTAAAGCGTTCATCGTCGGTGCCCAAGGCCGGTTGCGCGTACTCAATCAATCGCCCCATCTGTGACAAGAACTCGGATGTCAAAGCGGGTGCAGCATCCGCCGCAGACCACGCACTCACCTGGGCCGTACCTGATTCCGTGGAAGAACTGGCCTGCGAAAACCCACTATAGGCTACCAGCGCAGCACGCACACCATCCCAATTCATGCGATCGATGGCCGAATCCAGAAGTCCCTTTTGCCTTTGCTGGCCTGGCGTCTTGGCTTGCAATACCGACGCAATTCCGCGCAGTTCCTGCGCTGGAAAGTGTTCTACCGATGGGATGCCAGCTATCTCGTTGTAAATGGCCTTGTAGTTCCCAGGGGTCGGTGCCAGCTTGCGCACGGTCAATTGCTTCAGCGTTTCTCTGGCGATTTCAAAAGATTTTTTTTCACTCATAACAAACCTGCTGCTATCTATTCGATAGCCATCCGTGTAGCCAGCATAGGTGACTTTTAAGCCAATTCCGCACGAACACAAGAGCCCGGTGGATGTTGGAGTATCCCCCTTTTTTAGGCATAAACAGCAGACAAATGCAAGCAATTGGAAATCAATGTACCTCGTTCCCATTTTTCTTTCTGTCAAGGTACAAAGCTGTGGATAAAGTTTTCACAACAAAGCACTTATCCACAGGCTATGAAGAATTTTTGAAGTTATCCAGTTTTCGGGTACATCTCGGAAGCACGGTCACCAACATTGGTTGACGGGTCGTAAGTTCATGATTTCAATAGAGAAAAACCGCTTGTCCACACAAAGGGCCTTTGCTCTATCTACTACTACTATTCTTTTTTATAAAAAGAAGATAAGAAGACAGTACAAGCCCTTGGAAAAAACAAAAATGTTGTGAGCGCATGGTGCTGCTTTGCGCCTGTTGATCAAGTAAGATTTGGCTTGTTTCCTTGCCTCCTCAGACCCACTTCCAACCCATGTCCGCCAAGTCCAAAGGCCAGCCCTCTTCTCAAGGCAATCTGCGTTTTGAAATCAAAAGCGCACAATTGCCGTTAGTCGCTTTGATGATCAAGTCGGATGGCTGGGATGCGTTGGCAGATGATTTGTGCCGTCAATACGGTGTTTCTGGTGAGAGTCCGGATTTTTTTGACCACGATCCGGTCGTGCTTGATTTTTCAGCGCAGGCGCGCGATGCCAAGCTTGCCGATACCGGCAAGTTGCTTAGTGCTCTGCGTTCCTGCCACTTGGTGCCTGTGGCTTTTCGTGGTGAACCAGCCGCATGGACCAGCACTCTTTTGAAATCCGGTCTGGTGCAAGCACCACAGGAGCTTGTCAAAGCCGCAAAATCGGCGGTACCAGCGCCAGTGGCGCAAGCCGTGCTGAGGGAAGTGCCGGGATTGGCGACGATGGTGATTGACAAGCCGGTGCGATCGGGACAAAAGATCTACGCACGTGGAGCGGATCTGGTGGTGCTGGCCATGGTCAACCAAGGTGGGGAAGTGGTGGCTGATGGCAATATCCATGTCTATGCGCCCCTGCGTGGCAAGGCCATGGCAGGAGCACGCGGCAATGCGTCGGCACGTATCTTTTCGCTGTGTCTGGAACCTGAGTTGATTTCGATCGCGGGTGTGTATAGAACCAGTGAAAATCCGCTGCCAGCCGATGTGGCAGGCAAGCCGGCCCAGGTGCGTCTGGCTAGTGAAGACGGACAGGAAAAGCTTTTGATTGAGCCGCTCAAGAATTAAGTTTTGAATTATTTAAACGAAAGAATAAGCAAGCATGGCAAAAATCATTGTGGTGACCTCCGGCAAGGGAGGGGTTGGAAAAACAACGACCAGCGCCAGTTTTGCAACCGGCCTGGCTTTGCGTGGTCTTAAGACAGCGGTCATTGATTTTGACGTGGGCCTGCGCAATTTGGACCTGATCATGGGTTGCGAGCGGCGGGTGGTGTATGACCTGATCAATGTGATCCATGGTGAAGCCAACCTGAACCAGGCGCTGATCAAGGACAAGCAGTGCGACAACTTGTTTGTATTGGCTGCCTCGCAAACCCGTGACAAAGATGCGCTGACCCAGGATGGCGTGGAAAAGATCCTCAAGGACCTGGCTGCGATGGGTTTTGAATACATCGTTTGTGACTCGCCCGCCGGTATTGAAACCGGGGCCTTGATGGCCATGCATTTTGCCGATGAGGCCCTGGTAGTCACCAACCCGGAAGTGTCTTCTGTGCGCGATTCGGACCGGATTCTGGGCATGCTTGCCAGCAAGACCAAACGCGCTGTCGATGGCGGCACACCGATCAAGGAACACCTGCTGATAACACGTTACAACCCGGCCCGTGTGGACCAGGGCCAAATGCTGTCGCTTGATGACATTACAGACATTTTGCGTATTCCCTTGATCGGAGTGATTCCGGAGAGCGAATCCGTGTTGCAGGCCTCCAACCAGGGTGTGCCGGCCGTGCATTTGCAGGGCAGCGATGTGTCCGAGGCCTACAAGGACGTGGTCGCCCGCTTTTTGGGTGAAGAGATTCACATGCGTTTTATTGATCCACCCAAACAGGGCTTGTTCAAGCGACTATTTGGAGGGAAGTAAATGATGTCTTTTCTCTCTTTTCTGCTGGGTGAAAAAAAGAAAACCGCCAGTGTGGCCAAGGAGCGACTGCAAATCATCCTGGCCCATGAACGCAGCGGCCGCAGCGCGGCGACACCCGACTATCTACCGGCCTTGCAGCGAGAATTGGTAGCGGTGATCAGCAAATATATCAAGATCAATCCGGACGATATCAAGGTCAATCTGGAACGTCAGGATAACCTGGAAGTGCTAGAAGTCAAGATTGAATTGCCCGACGCTCGATGAGCGGTAGCCGGGCCTGGCCTGGCCTGGCTATCAGGCTGCTGCTGTTTGAAATTCGATTTGCTTGCGTTTGAGTGCCATATCGGCATCTGAGTCCGCATAGCGTGCAGCGATGGCCCTGATCTCGTCCTGTATGGCAAGAAAGGCATCCACCATATCCGGATCAAAGTGGCTACCCTTGCCTTCGGCAATGATGGTGATGGCCCTTTCATGGGACATGCTGTCCTTGTATACACGCCGACTGATCAGTGCATCATAGACATCGGCCACCGCCATAATCCGCGCGGAAACCGGAATGGACTCGCCCTTCAATCCTTCAGGGTATCCCGAACCGTCCCACTTTTCCTGATGCCCGTAGGCAATTTCCTTTGCCACCGATAAAAAGTCCACTTTCAAACTCAATGCATCTTCAGCAGCCTGTATGGCATCGCGCCCCAGGGTGGTGTGGGTCTTCATGATTTCAAATTCTCCGGGCTCAAAACGCCCCGGCTTGAGCAAAATCCGATCTGGAATGCCCACCTTGCCAATGTCATGCAAGGGCGCAGACTTGAAAATGGTGTCAATCACGCCGTCGGTTAGCAAACTGCTGAAGCGTGGGTGGGACTTCAGTTTGCCGCTCAGGGCCTTAACGTAGCCCTGAGTCCGGCGAATGTGGTTTCCGGTGTCGGAATCACGGGTTTCCGCCAAGGCGGCCATGGCTTGAATCGTGACATCCTGAACCGCACTGATCTCACGCGTGCGCCGCGCCACTTCACTTTCCAGATATGAGGTCTTGTCCGTGAGAAAGTCAGCATAGGCCTTTGCCGCCAAGTGGGTCTTAACGCGAGCCTCCAGAATGGGTGGGCTGATGGGCTTGGTGATGTAGTCCGAAGCTCCCAGGCTCAGGCCCTTGCGCTCGTCTTCGACCTCTGATTTAGCGGTCAGAAAAATAATGGGAATGTGGGCTGTAAGCGCATTGTTGCGGAGTTGTTGGCAGACCTCATACCCGTCCATGACTGGCATCATGACGTCCAACAGAATGAGATCTGGAGGATTTTCCGATTGGGCAATTTTCAGAGCTTTTTCGCCGCTGATTGCGACCCGAACCCGATAGTCCCTCTTGAGAAGGTTGCTGACCAAGGTCAAATTGTCTGGCGTGTCATCCACCACCAAAATGGTCGGCTTATCCCCAGTGTCCAAGCTACTCATCACAAGGCCTTTATATTGAGTCGCGATGCTTGTGTTGCCAAAAAAGCCAGCACCACACGCCCACCATGGCCGAATAGTAGCCCGAACTTGCCTTGCTGCAACTAAATTTGTGTTTTTATTCACACATAAATAGGCGTCACCCCACTTAAGCCAGCGCCAGCGCTGTCTTGTCCACCACACGGCGAAGCACAAAACTGCTGTGTACACCTGTGACCCCGGTGATGCGGGTCAGCTTATCTAGCAAAAGGGTCTGGTAATGGTCCATGTCGCGCACCACCACCTTGAGCTGGTAGTCGGCGTCCTGGCCGGTGATCAACAAGCATTCCAGCACCTCGGGCAGCACGCTGACCGAGCCCTCGAAATTGGCAAAGCGCTCGGGCGTGTGCAGGTCCATCGAGATGTGGACCAGGGCCATCAACGTCAGGCCCAACTTGCGCGCATCCAGCAGCGCCCGGTAACCCAGGATCAGTCCTGACTCCTCCAACGCCCGAACCCGGCGTAGGCAGGGCGAGGGCGACAAGCCTATGCGATCGGCCAGATCCTGGTTGTTGATGCGGCCTTCGATCTGCAGAATTTCTAGAATGTGCCTGTCATAGCGATCTAACGTCATAACAACTTTCATATTTTTTAAAAAAATGGCAGATTATGCCAAAAAATTTCTTTTTGCGGGCAAAAACGCAATTTGCTGCCGGACTCCGCCCGATACACTGAATGCATCTGTCATTCACAGCATACAAAGCAAGAACGGCCACAAACCACCGCTTGCGCAGCCCCTCCCCACAAGGGCAGGCATTGCAAAACCAGCCCCCGGCGCCGTACCAGCTCCGGGGGTTTGTCTTTTGAGGATTTCAGGATGTTGGCTCCGGCCGCATGCGCTTGCTTGGGCTATAAGTGAGATTGAATCGTTAATTGCCAAGTACCATGACCCACGAACCCCGCCTGACCATCGCCCTGCGCAGCCTGCTGAACACCCAACGGGTGGCCGCACTCGGCACCTTGGATGATGCAGGTCAGGCCTTTGTCTCCATGGTGCCGTTTGCTATCGATGGCAGCAGTGGCGCCTTGATCATCCATGTCAGCGGTTTAGCGGTCCATGCGCGCAACTTGGAACGCGTGCCACGTGTGTCTTTGTTGGTGATGCAGGCGGAGGTGGCGGGTGAACCTGTCCACGCCATGCCGCGCGTCACGCTGGACGGGATGGCCTCGGTGCTGGCGGTAAATAGTCAAACCTGGGTCGGTGCACGCACGGCCTATCTGGCGCGCTTTCCGGACGTGGAATACATGACAGAACTGGGCGATTTCCGTTTTGTTTCCATTGTCGTAAGCGGCGCGCGCCAGGTAGCGGGTTTTGGCGCAGCACGCTCCATTGACGCCGAGGAACTAACGCAAGTACTGCGTCAACCAACCTGATTTAGGGGGCCTCGACGAAGGCCTTCATCATGCGAGCCACGTCTAGCCCGTCGTGTGCCAGCTCCAGGCTTTTGAAGCCCGCGCCATACAGTTCCTCACCCAAGGTCTCGCGACGCCTGTTCATCAAAAAGGCGCTGTACTCTTCGACAAATTCGGGATGGCCCTGCACGCAGAACACCTCTTCGCCGACGGAGTAAGCCGCTACCGGGCAATGCGCATTGCTGGCCAGCAGCAAAGCCTTGTCGGGCAGTTCCAGCACCTGGTCACGGTGACTGACCAGCAGAGACATCTTTTTGTCTTCCGGAGCCAGTGGCAAGTCAGTGGCGTGCCAGTCGTAAGACATGCGGCCCACGCCCCAACCCTGCGGTGCGCGCCCGACCTTGGCGCCCAGGCAGATGGCAATCAGCTGGTGACCAAAGCAGATGCCCAGCAGTTTTTTCTTTTGCTCCAGCAGCTCGGAAACGCGGCGCCTTAGTTCCAGCACCCAGGCCTCATTCGAAAACGAATCTGCCTTGCTGCCGGTCAGCAACACCGCGTCATAGCCGTCAAACGATTCCGGATATTCCATGTTCGGCGTGTGAAACACGTCAAATTGCCAGTCGCTGGCACCGGCGTCGCGGAAAAGTCGTTCAAACATAGATCCGTAACGCTCGTAGAGCGGCACGACTTCAGGTGCCAAATCGTCGTTTTCGAGAATGCAAATTTTCTTCATAGCTCGATATTCTCCCCCGGTTTTGGCAAACGTGTTACATTAGCGAGTCGCTTCATGCGAACTGACTGTGCACATCTGCGGTTTGCCTCCCAGGCAATTCATCACACGCAACACTGCACCGGCCCCTGGCAGAGGGGTCGTCCGTTCAGCAATTTCAAAGCGCACCGCTAACACTCTCACGGCTCAGCGGTTATTTCTCCCTTTTTTCCTGCACGAAGTCCCTGCCAGCGACACGTGCGAAGTGTTTCCAGTGTATTTTCAATGATTCAGAATAATAATTTCTCGCTACTGTCCCCCGTGACCATGGGCAAGTACCGCATCGCGGCCTGCCCCCGACCGCTCACCAGCGGCCGTTTCGAAGCCCAGGTTTCGATTGCCAGCGGAAGCGGTAGCGCCTCCACAGACCGCGTCATGCGCTTTTTCGATGACTTCCTCACACACGATGCCGCAGCCCACTATGCGTTGGCCCAGGGCATCGATTGGGTACATGCCAAGACACGCACCCACTAAACGTACGATAATAGAGAGCTTAAGGATCTAACCATGGCTAAAGAAGAACTGATTGAAATGATGGGCGTTGTCAACGAAGTGCTGCCAGACACGCGCTTTCGCGTGACCCTGGACAACGGTCACCAGTTGATCGCATATTCGGCCGGCAAGATGCGCAAGAACCACATTAGGATTCTGGCGGGTGATCGCGTGTCCCTGGAGCTCTCGCCTTACGACCTGAGCAAGGGCCGCATCAACTTCCGCCACATCGAAGGACGCGGGCCCATGACGCCGCGCCGTCCTCAGTAAAACCTGCCAAACTAGCCGCCCTAACAGGCGGTTTTTTTTGGTCTATGTTTTTATAAAGATATAAAGAGGCAACCATGTCCTTGAATCCTGTGATTTCTCTGTTGGGCCGACGCCTGCGCTTGGCCGTGATAGGCGGCGGCCCCGGCTCCTTTATCGGCGCCATGCACCGTCAGGCAGCCCGCATCGATGACCGCTATGAGCTGGTCGCCGCCTGCCTGTCTTCCAACGCCGAACGTTCGGTGCAGGCTGGACGCGAATTGGGACTGGTCGCTGAACGTTGCTACGCCGACGGCGCGGCGTTGATTGCAGGTGAGGCAGCGCGTGCCGACGGCGCCGATGTGCTGGCCATCATGACGCCCAACGACAGCCATTTCACCTTCTCCATGGCGGCATTGAACGCCGGCTTGGACGTCATCTGCGACAAGCCCATGACCAACACGCTGGACGAGGCAAAGGTGCTGCTACAAAAGGTCAGGAGCAGCGGCCTGGTGTTTTGCCTGACACATAACTACACCGGCTACCCCATGGTGCGCCAGGCACGCGCCATGGTGGCGGCGGGTGAACTGGGCGATATCCGTTTGGTGCAGGTGGAATATGTGCAGGGCGGGCGCTCTCAGCCCGGCATTTCCCGCTCGCCCTGGAAGGACGACGCGGCGCGCGGCGGCCCCTCGCTGGTGATGGGCGATATCGGCACCCACGCTCACAACCTGCTGCGCTTTGTCACCGGCCTGGAAGTGGCGCAGGTGGCGGCCGAGGTTGGCACCGTGGTGCCCACGCGCGTGACGCATGACTATGCAGGTGCAATGTTGCGCATGGACAACGGCGCACGCGGCAGCTTTTGGGTGACGCAGGCCGCCACCGGCGTGGAAAACGCGCTGCGCATCCGCGTCAGTGGTTCGCTTGGAACCCTCGAGTGGCAGCAGGAAGTGCCGCAGCTTCTGAGCTTCAAGCCGCACGGCGCACCGGCGCAGACGCGCACGCCCAACGGCCCCGGCACACTGCCCCTGTCGGCGCATTCCTCGCGCATCGTCGCCGGTCATCCGGAAGGCTTTCACGAGTGCTTTGCAAATATTTATTCCGATGCGGCGCAGGCGATTGCGGCGCGCCGCGCGGGCAAGGTGGCCGAGCCCTTGGCGCTGCATTTTCCGAATGCTACCGACGGGCTGCTGGGCCTGCAGTTTGTCGATGCGGTGATTCGCTCCAACGCCAGCAATGGCGCCTGGACCACGGTTTAAATAATTTATCTTCCCCAGCGCAACACTAGCGGGTCCAGCCGCTTCGCCGTTTCAATCAGCCCGGCACGCGTGTCCGGGTGCATGGAGGGCAGCGGATGGCGTGGCGCCTCGCAGGCAATCACTCCGCCCTCTTTCATCAAAGCCTTGGCCGCGAGCAGACCGCACTGGCGGTTCTCGTAGTTGATCAGCGGCAGCCATTCCTGGTAGGCCTGCGCAGCCTCTTCGCGGCGGCCTGCGGCGTAAGCGTCCACGATCTTGCGGATGCCATCCGGAAAGCCGCCGCCGGTCATGGCGCCTGTTGCACCGGCGTCCAGATCCGGCATCAGCGTGATGGCTTCCTCGCCGTCCCAGGGGCCTTCGATGGCAGCACCGCCCAGGCGGATCAGTTCGCGCAGCTTGGAGGCGGCACCAGCCGTTTCGATCTTGAAGTACGACACCTGTTCAATCTCCTGCGCCATGCGCGCCAGAAACACAGCGGATAGCACCGTGCCACTGGCCGGTGCGTCCTGGATCATGATCGGGATGTCAATCGCATCCGAAACCGCCTGGTAGAAGCCCTGGATCTGCGGCTCCGGCACGCGGAAGGTGGCGCCGTGGTAGGGCGGCATCACCATCGCCATGGAGGCACCCAGATCCTGTGCCTGCCTGCTGCGCTCGGCGCACACGAGCGAGCTGAAATGCGTGGTGGTGACGATGACCGGCACGCGTCCGGCCACATGCTCCAGCATGGTTCGCGTCAGCAGTTCGCGCTCTGCGTCCGACAGCACAAACTGCTCAGAGAAGTTGGCCAGGATGCACAGGCCGTTGGAACCCGCGTCGATCATGAAATCGACGCAGCGCTTCTGGCTTTCCAGATCGAGCGCGCCGGTCTCCGAAAAGGTGGTGGGCACCACCGGAAACACGCCTTGGTAGCGTGGTGTTGCGCGTGTAGTCATGGCGTGAGGGCTCGGGGGTAAAGGGGTTGGAATGTGGATGGAGACGCAGAGACCTGTTTACATGCCGGTGTACGAAGTCTTCACCACCGTGAAAAACTCCTGCGCATAGCGGCCCTGCTCGCGCGGGCCGTAGCTGGAACCCTTGCGCCCGCCAAAGGGCACGTGGTAGTCCACGCCAGCGGTGGGCAGGTTCACCATCACCATGCCGGCCTGGCTGTGGCGCTTGAAATGGGTGGCGTATTTGAGGCTGCTGGTGGCAATGCCGGCCGACAGACCGAAGGGCGTGTTGTTCGCCTCTGCCAGTGCCGCCTCATAGTCTTTCACGCGGAGGATGCTGGCCACCGGGCCGAACACTTCTTCGCGGTTGATGCGCATGACCGCGGTGGTGTCGGTGATCAGCGCGGGCTGCATGTAGAAGCCGTCGGTGCTGCGTTGCAGGCGCTCGCCACCAGCTACCAGCGTGGCACCCTCGCCCTGCGCGATGGCGACATAGCCGAGGTCCTGCTCCAGTTGCGCAAGAGACGCCACCGGACCGATGTCGATACCCGCTTCCAGCGCGTCGCCAATTTTCAGCGTGGCCATGCGGGCCTTCATGCCTTCGACGAACTGCGGGTAAATGCCCTCGGTCACGATCAGGCGGCTGGACGCGGTGCAGCGCTGGCCGGTGGAGAAGAAGGCGCTTTGCACGCTGAGTTCAACGGCCTGTGCCAGGTTCGCGTCGTCCAGAATCACCTGTGGGTTTTTGCCGCCCATTTCCAGCTGGAATTTTTTGAGGCTGGTGACGCACTGCAGGGCAATGCGATTGCCCACGGCCTGCGAGCCGGTGAAGCTGATGGCGTCTATGCCGGGGTGCGTCACCAGCGAGTCGCCAATGACGCTGCCGCGGCCCATCACCAGGTTGAAGACGCCTGCGGGGATGCCGCTGCGGCTGATGATTTCGGCCAGCGCCCAGGCGCAGCCCGGCACCAGATCGGCCGGCTTGAAGACCACGCAATTGCCATAGGCCAGGGCCGGTGCAATTTTCCACGCGGGGATGGCGATGGGAAAATTCCAAGGTGTGATGATGCCGATCACACCGAGTGGCTCACGTGTGACTTCCACGCCAATGCCGGGCCGTACCGAAGGCAGTATTTCACCGGCCAGACGCAAACACTCACCCGCAAAGAACTTGAAGATATTGCCGGCCCGCGCCGCTTCACCAATTCCTTCGGGCTTGGTCTTGCCCTCTTCGCGGGCCAGCAGCGTACCCAACTCCTCGCGCCGCGCCAGGATTTCGGTGCCGATCTTGTCCAGCGCATCGGCACGGGCCTGGATGCCGGAGATGGACCAGCCGGCAAACGCCGCACGGGCTGCCTGCACGGCGTCGCCCAGTTGTGCCGCGCTGGCCTGGGTGTAATGCCCCTGCACATCCGCCGTGTTGGAGGGGTTGACGTTGGGCGTAGTGGCCTGGCCCGCCACCCATTCGCCATTGATCAGGTTCTTGTGTGTCATGCAATGCTCTAAAAAATCAATGCGAGTCGCGCGGGATGCCGGCACCGCTGCCGCCCACCAGAAAGTCGAGGTCGGCGCCGAGGTGCGCCTGCTGCACGGTTTCCACATACAGCTTCTGGTAGCCACGCTTGGGCGCTTCGGGTGCCACCCACAGCTTGCGGCGCTCGGCCAGCACTTCGTCGCTCACCTCCAGATGCAGGCGCCGGCCTGCAACGTCGAGTTCAATCATGTCGCCGTTCTGCACCAGCGCCAGCGTGCCACCGGCCGCTGCTTCGGGCGAGGTGTGCAAGACCACGGTGCCGTAGGCGGTGCCGCTCATGCGGCCGTCGCTGATGCGCACCATGTCGGTAATGCCTTTTTTCAGCACCTTGGGCGGCAGCGGCATATTGCCCACCTCGGCCATGCCGGGGTAGCCGCGCGGGCCGCAGTTCTTCAGCACCATGACGCAGTTCTCGTCCACGTCCAGATCGTCGCTGTCGATGCGCGCATGCAGGTCTTCGATGTTCTCAAACACCACGGCGCGGCCGCGGTGCTGCAACAAATGGGCGGACGCGGCGGAGGGCTTGATCACCGCTCCATTGGGTGCCAAGTTGCCGCGCAGCACGGCAATGCCGGCGTCCTTCATGAAGGGTTCTTCCGGCGTTTTGATGACTTCGCGGTTGTAGCAGGGGGCCTGGGCAATGTTCTCGCCAATGGTCTTGCCGTTGGCCGTCAGGCTTTCCAGATGCAGCAGGTTCTGGATCTCGCGCATCACGGCAGGCAGACCACCGGCGTAGTAAAAGTCTTCCATCAGGAACTTGCCCGAGGGCTGCAGGTTCAACAGGCAGGGCACCTGCGCGCCGAGCTTGTCCCAGTCTTCCAGGTTCAGCTTGATGCCCATGCGCCCTGCGATCGCAATCAGGTGAATCACCGCATTGGTGGAGCCGCCGATGGCCGCGTTGGTGCGGATGGCGTTCTCGAAGGCGTCGCGGGTCAGGATCTGCGACATCTTGATGTCCTGCTCCACCATCTCCACAATCCGGCGTCCGCTCATTTGCGCCAGGCGATTGCGCCGCGTGTCGGCGGCGGGAATCGCGGCATTCTCGGGCAGGGACATGCCCAACGCTTCGACCATGCTGGCCATGGTGCTGGCTGTGCCCATGGTCATGCAACTGCCCTTGGAGCGGTGCATGTCGGACTCGGCGGCGGTGAAGTCGGCTTGCGTCATCTCACCGGCGCGTACCATTTCCGACATCTGCCAGACGCCGGTGCCGGAACCTATGTCCTTGCCACGGAACTTGCCGTTAAGCATGGGGCCGCCGGAAATGCCGATGGTTGGCAGGTCGCAACTTGCCGCACCCATCAAGAGCGAGGGCGTGGTCTTGTCGCAGCCCATGAGCAGCACCACGCCGTCGATCGGGTTGCCGCGGATGCTCTCCTCCACGTCCATGCTGGCCAGGTTGCGAAACAGCATCGCAGTCGGGCGCAGTTGCGTCTCACCCAGCGACATCACCGGGAACTCCAGCGGGAAGCCGCCTGCCTCGTAGACGCCGCGCTTGACAAACTCGGCCAGCTCCCGGAAGTGCCCGTTGCAGGGGGTCAGCTCGCTCCAGGTGTTGCAGATGCCGATGACCGGGCGGCCGTCCAGCTCGTCGTGCGGATAGCCCTGGTTCTTGATCCAGCTGCGGTGCACAAAGCCGTCCTTGTCGTTGCGGCCAAACCAGGCCTGGCTGCGGCGGAAAGGGTATTTTTTGGATTCCATGGTGTCGTCCTCGTAAATGTTTTTTGTAGAGCGGTGAGCCTTCGCGACCACTTCGCTCTTGACAAAAGGCATCCTAGCAAGGCACATTGATAAAGGAAAATCAAGTTATCAGTGTTTGACATATACAAATTGCAATAGATCAGGAATTCGCATGGCATCCCTATCCCCCATCTCCACCAAACTCGCCCATTACCCCAGCCTGCAAGGCCAGCGCGTCTTCATCACCGGCGGTGGCACCGGTATTGGCGCGGCCATGGTCGAGGCCTTTGCCCAGCAGGGCGCACAGGTCGCCTTCGTCGACTTTGCTGAGGCCGAGAGCCTGGCCTTGGTGGAAAAAATTTCCGCTGCTGGTCATCCCAAACCCTGGTTCTGCCATTGCGATGTGCGCGATGTGCCGGCGCTGCAAAAGGCCGTGGCGGACGCCACCGCCGCCTTGGGCGACTTCTCCACCCTCATCAACAACGTGGCGCGCGACGACCGCCACACGCTGGAATCGGTCACGCCCGAATACTGGGAAGATCGCATGGCAGTGAACCAGCGCCCGGCCTTCTTCGCCATCCAGGCCATCGTTCCCGGCATGAAGCGTCTGGGCTTTGGTTCCATCATCAACTTCGGCTCTACCGGATGGCAGACCAAGGGCAGCACCTACCCCTGCTACGCCATCGCCAAGTCTGCCGTCAACGGTCTGACTCGCGGCCTGGCCGGCAGCCTGGGGCAGGACCGCATCCGCGTGAACACCATCTCGCCGGGCTGGGTGATGACCGAGCGCCAGATCACGATGTGGCTCAACGAGGAAGGCGAGCGCGAAATCAAACGCAACCAGTGCCTGCCCGACAAACTGCAGCCTTCGGATGTGGCGCGCATGGCGCTGTTTCTGGCCTCCGACGACGGTGCCATGTGCACCGCGCAGGAGTTCAAGGTGGATGCGGGCTGGAACTAGCGCGCAGGCCGGGCACATCCCATGGGTGGCGACCAAGGATGGTTGGGCGCCCGGCGCTGGTCTGACTCAACACGGCATGCTTCGCAAGCGGCCATGCAGGCTGTAAAAGCTTGCATCAAAGCCTGTGTTCCACAACCCCCAGAGCATCCAGCTTTCTGGCAAATGAGTCCCGGCGTTTTGCTGCCTTTGCAGCCGTTTCGATGGCCACCTGAATCGCCTTGGGCCCCTTTTTTGCAACCACTTGAATCAACCCGGATTTGTGGGCGGCATCTGCCTGCGCCCTCCTGAAGCAGGCAATCAGTTCAGCATGGGCATGGGCAAGGGATGGATTCACGGGGACCTCTTTGTCTAAAGCGCCATTTTCACCTGCGCCACAATCCGGGCATGCATACGCCCACACCCTACCTCAGCGCAACCGAGGCCCCTGCGCGGGCCGCGGTGGATGCCCTGCCGGGCTTGACCCTGCTCGAATTCGGCACCAGCTGGTGCGGCCATTGCCGCGCCGCCCAGCCCGCACTGACCGGGGTGCTTTCACAGCACCCGCAGTGGCGCCACGTCAAGGTGGAGGATGGACAGGGTCGCCCGCTGGGGCGCAGCTACCGCGTCAAGCTCTGGCCCACACTGGTGCTGCTGCGTGACGGCCAGGAAGTAGCGCGCCTGGTGCGCCCTATGCATGCCGCCGACATTTCCGCCGTACTGAACCTCGCGTGACAAGCGCCGCTGTGGCGTTGCTGCTGTCACAGATCCAAGCTGCGCTGTGCCCGCTCGCGGCCCGAAACCGTACGTATCTTTTAACCTGCCCCTGTCGGGCGTAGCGCTTAGCGGGACCATTGTGCGGCCTTCAATCGCGGTGCCGCGATCCTGCTTCGGGGCAAGCTCACAGTAAGACCCCAGCCCTAAAATATTTTTGGTTTTGGGGTTGGCTTATATATCAATGAAGGCGGAAAAAGAATGAGCAAAGAACAGGAAGATCAGCTTTTACAGGCCTATATCCAGCGCCAGGAGTTGGCCGAACAGATGCTGCCGATGATCGGCCGCTTGTATCGCAACAACGGCATCCTGATGCGTGTTTACGGGCGGGCCATTAACAACGTAACCACCGTTGACATCCTCAAGACGCACCGTTTTGCGCGTCAGTACACCGGTGAAGAGCTGTCCATTCAACACAGCTTCCAGCTCGTTGAGGCCATGGAAGCCCTGCAACTGGCCCCGGCAAAAATTGACCTGGGACGCCTCACGAACCAATGGCGCGCTGCGGGCAACGGCGTATCTGCCGCTGATTTTCTGCGTGCGGAGTTGGCGCCTATCGCAGGCCACCACGACCCCCTGCTCCATGCGCCGCGCGACATTGTTCTGTACGGATTCGGACGCATAGGCCGCTTGCTGGCGCGCCTGTTGATCGAGCGCACCGGCAAAGGCAACAAGATGCGCCTGCGCGCCATTGTGGTCCGCAAGGGCAAGGGCAACGACCTGGACAAGCGCGCTGCCCTGTTGCGTCGGGATTCCGTGCACGGCCCGTTCAACGGCTCGATTGTTGTGGATGCCGAGAACTGCGGCATCATCGCCAACGGTGTTTTCATCAAGGTGATTTACGGCGAAGGTCCGGACAAGATCGACTACACGGCGCTCGGCATCAGCAATGCCATCGTGATTGACAACACCGGTTCCTGGCGCGATGAGGCGGGCCTGTCACTGCACCTGCAAAGCCCGGGCGTATCCCGGGTTCTGCTGACCGCGCCGGGCAAAGGCGCGCTCAAGAACATCGTGTACGGCATCAACAGCGGCGACCTTTTGGATGAGGACAAAATCGTCACCGCCGCCAGTTGCACCACCAACGCCATCGTGCCGGTGCTCAAGGCATTGAACGACAAGTTCGGCATTGAGCACGGCCATGTGGAGACGGTGCATTCCTACACCAACGATCAAAATTTGATCGATAACTACCACAGCGCGGATCGCCGTGGCCGTAGCGCGCCGCTCAACATGGTGATTACCGAGACCGGTGCCGCCAAGGCCGTTGCCAAGGCGTTGCCGGAACTCGCAGGCAAGCTCACCGGCAACTCCATTCGCGTGCCTACGCCGAACGTGAGCATGGCCATCCTGAACCTGACCTTGGGGCTGGAGACCACCAAGGAAGAGATCAACGCCCACTTGCGTGGCTGCGCCTTGAGCCCCGAGTTCCAGGAACAGATTGACTACAGCACCTCGACTGAAATCGTTTCAAGCGACCTGGTTGGTTCGCGCCACGCCGGTGTAGTGGACTCGCAAGCCACCATCGCCAACGGCCGCAATGTCGTGCTGTACGTCTGGTACGACAACGAATTCGGTTACAGCTGCCAGGTGGTGCGCCTTGCGCAACAGATGGCAGGAATTCAATTCGCGTCCTTCCCGGCGTAACGCAAGCGGTAGCCGATCACGGGGCTGCTGTGCTTGCGCCCGGCAGCCCATAGACCTCCTGCGCCGTCGCCCGTATCGCCCGCAGCATCACCTCGGCCGCCGGCGACAGCAGGCGGTCGCGCCGGGTGATGATGCCGAAGGCCTCCATCTGGCAGGGCAGGGCTATGGGCAGTATGGCCATCAGGCCGTGCTCTTCGTAGTAGCGTGCCACGTCGGTGGCCAGCACGCTGAGCATGTCGCTCTTTTGCAGCATCTTGGTGGTGAACAGCAGGGCACCGGTCTCGATCAGATTCACCGGCGCGCGCAGGCCGATTTCCTGGAACATCAGCTCAAAGCGGTGCCGCAGCACGCTGCCTGCGGGCGGCACAATCCAGCCGGCTTCGGCCATGTCGATCAGCGTCAGGCCGGTGGCGTTCAGCAGCGGGTGGCCCGGGCGCGCCACCACGCTGATGGGTTCCTCGGTCAGCACCTCGTAGCGCAGATCGCTTTTGTCATGCTGGGCAAACAGGCGCGCCACCAGAATGTCCAGCTTGTTCTGGCTGAGCTTTTCGATCAGCACATCGCTGGTCTCGATCTGCAGCGACACGCGCAAATCCGGGTGGTCGGCCTTGACCCTTTGCACCGCCTCGGGCAGCAGCACCAGCCCCGGTGAGGTAATAGCGCCTATGCTGACCTGGCCGAACTGTCCGGTCTTGGCCGCCTGCAACTCGTCATGCGCCTGATTCAGTGATGCGAGGGCGACCCGCGCATGGCGGATCATGGTCTCGCCGTACCAGGTGGGGCGCATGCCGCGCGGCAGGCGCTCGAACAGCGACACCTCCAGCACATCTTCCAGGTCTTTGAGCAACTTGCTGGCCGCCGGCTGGCTCATGCTCAGCGCCTGGGCGGCGCGGTGGATATTGCCTTCTTCAGCCAGTGCCACCAGCAATAGCAACTGCCGGGTCTTGAGCCGGGCGCGGATAAACCAGTGGTTGTAATTCGTCATGCGTTGAGTGTGCGCTGGCCCTGGGCAGCGAGGGTTAGTACCAATCCCGAAATCGGTATGCAAGATGCCAAAGAATCGATTGGAGGATTATCAATCGTGTTCGTATGATGCAACACGAATGGCGATTCGGCAAAATCGATAACGCCCTTGGTCACGTGGCACCGCCTCCATCTCCAGCGGTTGCACATGCACAAACGGTCAGCATTGCAAGTGTGAGCGCGTACAGCTTTTCCCCAACGGGGCCAATATAAAGGAGCCAGCCCATGAAATTTTTGCCAACCACCCTGGTCGCAGCCCTCGCGCTGACGGCTGCATCTGCCAGTTTTGCCGCCGACACCTCGGGCGCCAAGATTGCACTGTCCAACAACTTTGCCGGCAACTCCTGGCGCCAGGCCATGCTGAAAAGCTGGGACAAGGTCACCAAGGAAGCCGGCGCCAAGGGCGTGGTCGCCGGGGCCCCCAGCTTCACCACCGCCGAGAACCAGGCCACTGAACAGGCCGCCCAGATCCAGAACCTGATCCTGCAGGGCTACAAGGCGATCGTCATCAACGCCGCGTCTCCCACCGCCCTCAATGGCGCGGTCAAGCAGGCCTGCGACGCCGGTGTCACCGTGGTGTCGTTTGACGGCATCGTCTCCGAGCCGTGCGCCTGGCGCATCACCGTGGACTTCAAACGCATGGGCTCCATGCAGCTGGACTACTTTGCCAGCCGCGGCCTCAAGGGCAATCTGCTGGAAATCCGCGGCCTGGCCGGTGTGTTTGTGGATGACGAAATCCACTCCGGCGTGGTCGAGGGGCTGAAGAAACACGCCGAGTTCAAGCAGGTTGGCAGCGTGCATGGCAACTGGACCGGCACCGTGGCGCAAAAGGAAGTGGCCGGCATTCTGTCCACCCTGCCCGTGATCTCCGTGGTGGCCACCCAGGGCGGTGACGGCTTCGGCACGGCCGAGGCCTTCAAGGCGGCAGGTCGCCCCACGCCCATCATCTTCCTGGGCAACCGCCAGGACGAGCTGGCCTGGTGGGGTGAGCAGAGCAAGGCCAATGGCTACAAGACCATGTCGGCCTCTATTGCCCCCGGCTCTTCTACCTTTGCTTTCTGGGTGGCCCAGCAGATTCTGTCCGGCGCCAAGGTGCCCAAGGACCTGAGCCTGCCGATTCTGACCATCACCCAGGAGCAACTGGCCGGTGCCCTCAAGAGCACGGAAGTCGGTGGTGTGTTCAACGCGGAGTACTCGCAAAAGGATGTGATGGACGCTATCGCCAAGGCGAAGTAAGCCCGTGTCTGTGACGCAGCAAGAACCGCTGGTTCACGCCAAGGGGCTGTGCAAGTCCTTTGGAGCGGTTCAGGCCCTGCAAGGGGCCGAGCTGCGCATAGACCCCGGCCTGTGCATTGGCGTGGCCGGCCACAACGGCGCCGGCAAGTCCACCCTGATGAACATCCTGTGCGGCACGCTGCAGCCC
>Ga0118677_10000751_pt1 | contig 70344 bp, 59 predicted proteins | sample AliMusrvi5mmetaG_FD_86154 | JGI IMG/M metagenome (GOLD analysis project Ga0118677, IMG submission 86154) | reverse complement strand
GTATAGTCGTGATGCCAGTGAGAAAAACCTTGGGGGGAGGGGGTTTGTTGGCTTCGGGATCAGGCGGCGGCGGCGGCGATTTGAGGCCGAAGACGTTGCGATCAATGATGCCTTGGTAGGGGTTGCCGGGAGCATCGCTGGTAGCGGCATTACCAGAGCTGCATAAAACCAGACCGGCCAACGCGTAAAACAGCATTCTCTGCCCCTGCTTCATAATGAAACTATAATGGCTCCGATCTAAAACACCAGTACCAAATGGAAGTTCCGCAAGGTTAGTGCGCGATCGGGTGGAGGCTGATCTTCGCCAGGCTCTGGGCGGCGATCTGCTGTTCGTTCGGTGTGCCTCGGCTCTGCATTTCAAGCAGGGCCGGGACCGCAGGCACCGCATCCGCTCCTGCTTCCCCGAGGCCGTGGGCTGCGGCGCACCGGACGAGCGTGTCGGGATCACGCAAGGCAACGGTCAAGTCAGGCACCGATTGCCTGCCAATTCGGCCCAAGGCCGTGCCGGCTTCCCAGTAAGTTCCGTTGACCTTGTCCTGCAGCGCCCGGACCAGGTCGGGCTCGGCAGCAACAGCGCTCGGGCCAAGCAGCGCCAAGGCCCGCGCGGCTGCCGGGCGGATCAGGTAAGCGTTGAGCGGGCTGATGCGCTGCATGACCGGCCAGCGCATCCGCCGTGGTATCCGGCTTGAGTGGGCCCAGATCAGTTTGCGCCAGCGGGCGTCATCGGCACGGAGTAACCTGACCAGTTCGGGGATGGCATTGGTGCCGAGCGCTCGGAACGCCGCCTCGGCCTCTTGGCGACCATTGGGATCCGTCGCGGAGAGCTGGAGGAGCCAGGTCTTGACAGTCTTGCCCCCGAAAATCGGCACCCGCGAATTCAGGCTGAAAACCAGGATGCCTACGAAGGCGACAAAGGCGATGACGGCGAGCAGTCGCTTTTTCAAGGGCCCTGGATCAGACCTTAGGGGCGGCACCCCTTGCAGCCTCGATCAGTTCCCAGAACCTGGGATTCTGCTGAAGCGCCTCGTCTTCCGGGAGCTTCAAGCCGGAGCGGAACAGGAAGTCTTTGAGGGTATGGCGATTGAGGATTCGGTGCACCACCAGGCCGAGCTCGTGGCGTTCGAAATAGACGCGGTAATCGCCCACCCGAAATCGGTGCAGGATCCGGCCCGTGCGCTCGAGCTTGCCGAACTGATCCAGCTCGGTGTTCATAACTTGTTGCGGCAGGCCGCGAAACTCGCCAAGAATCTGGAGTTGTAGCTCTTTGGGCATCCGCGCCAGCTCCGCCGCGCTGGTCGGATTAAAGATGATTTGAAATAAGCGCATACTTAGGGCTTGTGCAGACGGTAAAACACGCTGCCTGTCGGCGCCGGCACAACAATCCATGCCTGCACGGCATTGGTCTGGTAGGGTGGCAAGATCCTGGGCCAAGTGTTCGAGACGACTGGCACACGGTTCGTCCACTCGAGTACCCAGCCATTCGCCGGCAATGGCCAGGACACCACCAAGCTGTTTGTCTCCGTCGGCATAATTGTCAGCCACGGCCTGCTGAGCAGCACGCTCACGCTGTTCGTGGCCGAGAACTGGCCGCGGTTGTCCACCGCATAGGCGCGGATCGTGTTGACTCCTTCAATGAACGTCACCTGGCTGGTCCAGTTAGTCAGGCCAGACGCCGGCAGCCAAGGGCCGTCGTTGAGCTGGATCTGGACGCCGGTCACCTCGAAGTCGTCTGTCGCGGTGCCGGTGACGGTATACTCTCGGCTGTTGATCTGCTCGCCCCAGGCTGGGCTGACAATGATCACCTGCGGCCGCATGTCATCGCCTACGGACACGGTACCGATGGCCGTGCGTCCCTGGGCGTCCCATCCTTGGAACCGAATGACGAAAAAGTCGTTCGTCGCGTCCGGGTTGAAGGTGGGATCGTGCACGGTCGTCGCCGACAACTGAGCTGTCCCAGCAGCCGGGTAGCGGACAATGCTCCAGGACCAGGAGGTGGTGGTCATGTTAGTCACGTCCAGGTGACGGACACTGCCGATGCTTGCGATGGGCACATCGACTACCGGGTAGTCCGACAGGGCGGGATTACCCTTGCGAATGGTGTGATTGCCGCTATCGGTCACATACACAAAGCCGTTGGAATCCACCGCCACGCCTCCAACGGAATTGAACCGGGCCAGGCTGCCCGACCCGTCGGTACTGCCGCTGCTGGCGGCCTGGCCGCCGATAGTGGTCACCATGCCATCGGGAGTGATTTTGCGGATGACCTTGTTGCCGGTGTCCCCGATGAAGAGATTGCCGACGGAATCGACGGCGATTCCGAAGGGAGCATAGAATCGGGCGGTGGAGTTCGTGCCGTCGTCGCTGCCTTTCGTACCGCGGAGCCCAGCCAGGGTCGTCACTGTGCCATCGGGCGCTACCTTGCGGATACAGTGGTTACCCCCATCGGCCACATAGACGTAGTTGCTGCCATCGACCGCGATATCGTTTGGTTGATTGAAACGAGCGGCGCCCCCCACCCCGTCGTTAGTGCCTGCTGTACCGACCAGGCCGGCCAGAGTCGTCACCACACCTGCGGGAGTGATCTTGCGAATTGCGCTATTCCCCAAATCGCCGACATAGACCGTGCCGCTGGTATCGACGGCTACTCCGACTGGGTTAGTGAACCGCGCGGCGGTGCCCGTACCATTATTAGTGCCGTAAGTGCCTGGACGCCCGGCCAGAGTCGTCACCACGCCCGCGGGAGTGATCTTGCGAATCGAGTGATTCTTGTATTCGGCGACATATACATTGCCACTACCATCAACCGCCACACTGGCTGGACCGTCGAACCGGGCGGCAGTGCCGGTGCCGTTGTTGGTCCCGGTGACTCCTGCCATCCCCGCCAAACTGGTCACCACGCCTGCGGGACTGATCTTGCGCACGACTTGATTGCCGTAATCGGCGATATAGGTATTCCCGTTCACGTCCAACGCGGCGCCGATGGGCATATTGAAGCGCACGGTACTGCCAGTGCCGTTATTGGTGCCGGTACTTATGACTTGGCCGGCCACCGTGGTCACCACGCCCGCGGAGGTGATCTTGCGGATGATGTGGTTGCCGGAATCGGCGACGTACACGAATCCGCTGTTGAGGTCGGCTGCCACATCGAAGGGTTGATCGAAGCGAGCGGCGGTGCCCGTTCCGTCGGTGCTGCCGGCCGAGCCAGCGGCCCCGGCCAAGGTGCTGACTGTGCCCGAAGAAGTGATCTTGCGAATCTCGCTATTCGCGTAGTCCGCCACATACAGCGTGCCGCCGCTTCCGATCGACACCCCGACCGGATAATAGAACCGCGCCGTCGTGCTGGAGCCGTTGTTCGTGCCCGCACTGGACATTCTGCCGGCGAAGGTGGTCACGACGCCGGCGGTGGTTACCTTGCGGATCACGTGGTTGTAGCAATCAGCCACATAAATCGTCCCGTTGGTAGCCACCGCAAGCCCGTAGGGGTAGTTGAATTTGGCAGCCGTCCCGGTGCCGTTATTAGTCCCCAGCACGCCGGGGGTGCCGGCCAGGGTGGTGACGACGCCACCGGGGGTGACTAGACGAATCGAGTGATTGGCGGTGTCAGCCACATACACATTGCCGACGCCATCTACTGCCACACCTTCAGGGGAATTGAACCGCGCCTGGGTGCCAGGCCCGTCATTGGTGCCGGTCACCCCCACTCCGCCGGCCAAGGTAGTGACCACTCCGGCGGGAGTGATCTTGCGGATAATGTGGTAATAGCCGTCCACCACGTACAGGTTCCCGGCACTATCGGCCACAGCCTTTTGCGGATTGCCAAATCGCGCCCCGCCGCCCGTCCCGTCGGCGGAACCCGAACTGTCGGCCAACCCGGCTACCGTGGCCACCTGACCCGTCGGCAGGATCTTTCGCAAGGTGTGGTTCTCGGCATCGGCCACGAATACGTTTCCAACGCCATCCACCGTCACTCCAGTGGGAGAGCTGAACCGGGAGACGCTGTTGGCGCCGTCGGCGGAACCTGCTCCCGCCTCCGGGACACCCGCAAAGGTGGTGAAAGTATAGTTTTCATAGATGCTGGCCGCTCGAGCGCCCCAGCAGCCTCCAGCGACCACAAACGCTGCTAGCCACAGAATCCTTAATAGATACTTCATACTTAAGCCTAGGTTTTCAGGAGTCCAATAATGCGAACGAAGGGGAAAAGGAGAGGAATAGGGCCGAACGCGAGGGCACTTGACCTAAGCGCTTCTTTGGGCGGGCTGGTTTTCACGCATTGCTAGAGTAAAGCATATTGAGATTATCGGCTTGAGCAGGAGAACGTCAACAGAAGAAGGGACAGCATCGTCAAGGAAACGGCATTCCCTCGGGCGGAGGGCCATGCCGTACTTGCGTCCACGACGGAGTTGGCTGATGAAATCCAGATAGCCGCACCCCAAGTCTAGAACGGGGTTCATCGGACCCACCTCCTGCTGAAAGACCTCGGTCCCAGCACTGACCAAACGCGCTAGCGCGAGGCCCGGGTTAGCTCGAAGCGGGCTCGATGGCTGCTTTCCAGATCAGATGGCGAATTGGCGCTCACTGTTTTCGGTAGTCGCCCCGGCTAAAGTACTTCTCGAACCACACGTAGAGGCAGATGAACAAATAGCGGCTGCCCATCTCCTTGATCTTGAGCTTGGACTGACCGGTCTGGCGATTGTGCCAGGTGATCGGCAGGACGGTCCAACTGAAACCGCGCACAATGGCCTTAAGCGGCAGTTCCACCGTCAGGTTGAAGTGCGGGGCGATCAGCGGCCGGCATCCCTCAATGACTTCCCGGCGATAGGCTTTGAAGGCGTTGGTGGTGTCGTTGAGCCGGATGGAAAAGAGGGTCCGGATGAAAAAGTTGGCCAGGCGGTTAACGATTAACTTCATACGTGGATAGTCAATTACCCCGCCGCCACGCAGAAACCGGCTGCCAAAGACACAATCGTAGCCTTGGTTCAGTCTCTCCCAGTAGCGCACCACGTCCCGGCAATCATCCGATTCGTCCGCCATCATGATGACGATCGCGTCACCCTTGCAGTGGTTAAACCCATGGATGACCGCCCTGCCAAAGCCATGCAAACCGAGGTTCTGCACGGGCTGTAGCTCGGGCAATTCATTGGCCAACGCCGCGAGCAACTCCCAGGTCCGGTCCGTGCTCCCATCGTCCACCACGACGATCTGGTGCGGCACGTTGTGGATGCGCAACTCCACGTGCAAGTGCTGCACCGTCGAACAAATACATCCTGCTTCGTCCTGTGCCGGAATCACGACCGACAGCAGTGATAGTGGCCTTGGATTTGGGGGTGGGGATGTCATGGATCCGTGGCAACGCCCCGCCGATCGTAGTATTTCTCGGCGTGTGCGGCGGTTTCTTCCAGGTTTGCTATGCTCATAGGCGACTGCTGCTCGAGTGGAGCGGAAACAGAATCGGCCTAGAGCCTGGGGTTCTTCTGAATCGGGTCCTTCGATCGCAGTGGCAACGGGCCAGCGGGTCCTGTCCACGTTTCCTCCACCTTCTCAGCCGGCGGATGTTGGAATAGAATCTGCATGGGTGAACACTTTATACCTGCTCGCCCAAAGTCAATCTCGTAAACGCCATTTCGAATGGCGAAGGACACAGGAAATCTCCGCTCGTCCCTCGCTCCGCTACGGCTGCCCCGTGCGCCTTCTGGCCCTCAGCTTACTGAACTGCGGGCAGGACGGAGCGGAACCCGATGATGTTGTAGGCCAAGGCAGGGTTGTAGCTGTTGTAGCGGGTCGCTGTGCGGCAATAGTGCGGGTCCCAGTACCAGCAGCCGCCCCGACTCACACGGCGCAAGCCAATTGCCGGACCACGCGGGTCGGTTTGCGAACTGCTCGCATACAAACCATACCAATCCCAGCACCACTGAGACACGTTTCCCGCCATGTCATTCACCCCATACCCGTTCGCCGCGAAATAGACCACCGGACTCGTGTAAGGATAACCGCCAACGGTAAATGTCGGATTGTAGCCCGCCGTGGGGTTGACATCGTAAGTGTAAGCTAATGGATTAGCGTTGTAGTTCGCTTGACTCCAGGAAATCGTGTTGCCCCACGGAAACCGCTGCCCACTTAGCCCGCCCCGCGCCGCCTTCTCCCACTCCGCTTCTGTCGGCAACCGATAGCCGGTGCTCCAGCTCACATACGGCTCCACCTGCCCAGTCCGATACCGCACACTCAGCCCCGCGTCCGTGTAATACGCTGGCGCCCGCCCCTCCTGCTCGCTTCGCGCATTGCACCACTTCACGCAGTCAAACCAGTCAATGGTCTGTACCGGATGATTGGCCGCCTTCCCCGAACCCTCGTAGTCAAAACTGTAACCATGATTTGTGGCCCACTGATAAACAGTGTCCCAGGACGCTTTTGTTACCTCATATTTGTCCATGTAAAACGCGCTCACATATACAGTGTGCAGCGGCAATTCGTCGGAATATCCTTCGCTTGGGTCCATGCAGTTGCCCATCGTGAAGCTGCCAGCAGGAATGAGGACCATGCCGGAAGGTGGATTGGGGTCGTAGAGCCTGAGAGTGATGACGCTGTTGCTGGCAGGAACCTGGATGTAGTCAACCCAGTTGGTGGCAGCGGCAAGGCTGCGAAGGTTTTGGACAACATAGTCGGTTCCCACTTGCGCGTTGCTCCAGGTAATATACCCATCCGGAGTGAACGACGTAATGATGGCAATGGTCGGGCCGGCAATCCGGAAGAACCGTGCCTCATCCGCAACGGTGTGCGGGACCATCAGCCAAGTCGCGACACACAGCATGTAAAGCAGCCGAAGGGACTCCGAGATGCGCAAACACCAGCCGGCCGTTCCTGAAGGCACCCATAAGGCCCTCTCCGAATGACCTGTCATTTTGTGTGTCCGTTGTTGCCTCGCCTGTCATTACTGACCGGCGAAGTCTATTGTTTACTAATCCTAATCTTATTGCTTACTCTAGCTTACACGTATCTTGAGCTTCTGCAATAGGGTCTTCATCCCATGCGCGGGAGAACTCCGGAAGAGGCCGCGCTTACGTGAGCTCGTCTGATCTTCGAAGATGCGTCGATATCTCACTGCCGGATGTGAATTTGGCCCGACCAAAAAGGGCAGCCGTCCCAGAGACCGTGGGGATGGTCGGTGCGAAGAACGAGAGTTCTCACCATCCGCCGCCCACTAGGGTAGTGTCTCAGAATTGGCAGTATCTTCACTGCGGACCCCAAAGCGGCAGAGGACAGCCGCACTCCAAGACGTTTCGCGAGTTCAGGTGCATCGGAGGGCGCGTCAGCGTCTTGGAGTGCGGCTGTCCTCTGCCGCTTTGGACCGCGAGCGTATAGGTAATCCTGAGACGCCACACTAGTCGCGTTGTCCCGGATTCTGTTCAGCGCAAATCAGGTGACTGCCCGCCGGTCAACATGTTGTTGTAGTCCACACAGCTCGTTTGATAGGGTAAAGGGCATAACGAACCGATATGATCCGACTAACCGACACGGGCGGCGGGACGCCGCTCTACCGACTGAAAATCACGCTCCGTCGCTGCAAGCCGCCCATCTGGCGACGGATCGTCGTGCGGGCGGACATGAAGCTCGACCGGCTGCACCGTGTCATCCAGACCACGATGGGCTGGTTGGACTGCCATCTGCACCAGTTTGTGGCGGGCGGCGTTTATTACGGCCAGCCTGACCCCGAGGGGGACGACTTTGGCACCGAGACGCTGAACGAGAAGCGCTACACCGTGACCGATCTCGCGTCGGGAGCGAAGCAGAAGTTCATTTACGAATACGACTTCGGGGATAGTTGGGAGCACGAGGTTTCCGTCGAAGAGGTCCTGCCGCCCGACCTCGATTTCAAGCATCCAATCTGCCTGGGCGGAGCCAATGCCTGCCCGCCAGAGGATTGTGGCGGCGTCCCCGGCTACTACGACCTCCTGGCGGCGCTAGCGGATCCAAACCACGAGCAGCACGAGGAGATGAAGGAATGGGTTGGCGGTGCGTGGGACGCGACCCGCTTCAGCCTGGAGCATACGAACGCTGGCCTGAAGCGGATCAAGGCTTAGCGCCTTTAGATCTCCGGCTCAGGCAGGGCAGCGAACCCTTGCTGGAGCGCTCTGCCAAACTCCTGAAACACCCGATTGCCCGGGCTAAGAGGGCCCGAGTCATTATATCTCCCGGGGAATCCCCGGTGCGATTTTGAGATATTGCCCCGGTTGAAGCCAGCGGACTCCGGCCAATATAGTCTTACCCATGAATCGCTACCTTCGATGCTTGAAAGCGGGATGGTTCAAGGAATGGGACCGCCTCGCGCGTCGCGGAAGTTGAATGCGAAAGCGGACGGTATTATAGTCGCGCTTGATTTCGGCGCGGCATGGCTCACGGTGACTGCGGTGTAGGTTAAGCATGAAAGAGAAAACCATTCACGGGAAACGCATACTCTTGGTGGACGACCAGCCGAGCGTCCGTGGGACGATTCGCCTGATGCTCGAGCTCGACGACCACATCGTCACAGAAGCCAACAATGGAGCGGAGGCGCTGGATTTGTTCACCCCGGGCCAGTTCGACCTGGTAACGACCGATTTTGCGATGCCAGTCATGAAGGGTAATGAACTCGCAGTAAGGATCAAGCAAATGGCGCCCATGCAGCCTATCCTCATGATAACCGGCTATGCGGAAGAGCTCGGCGATGCCGACAACCCGGTGGACAGCATTCTGAAGAAGCCCTTCACTTTGGAGAGCCTGCGCGGAGCCGTAGCGATGCTCCTGGCCAGCTAGGAAATCCCGCCAACACCCACGGAACCGCATTCCTCTCCTCCGGCTCGGCGACCTGGCGGTGCTTCATACAAAAGCAGGCGGGTCTTGTAATTGAACGATGCAGACTGCGGCCGTAGTTTCAGCCACGTTATGAACACCCCAGCGCAAACCCACAGCAAGGTAATCGGCTACGTGCTCTGGGTCTTTGGTTTCACCGGCGCCCACCGCTTTTACTACGGCAAACCCGTTTCCGGCACCATCTGGTTCTTCACGGCGGGTCTGTTGCTCATCGGCTGGATTATTGACCTGTTCCTGATTCCGTCGATGGCTCGACGAGCCGATTGCCGCTATGCGACTGGCCCGAGAGACTATTCGGTTGCTTGGATTCTGCTCACCTTCCTGGGTGTGTTCGGAATTCACCGGTTTTACCTGGGCAAGTGGGGCACAGGCCTTCTCTACCTGGTGACAGCCGGGTTATTCGGAATCGGGCTGATCTACGACTTCTGGACGCTCAATTCGCAGGTCAGTGAAATGAACTTGAGCAAGCAAGCAAAGTGAAAGAGGATCATGTATGAAAACCTCAGGGAACTGACACTTCGAAGGCAACGCCATCGTTGGGCTGTACCGTTCCAGTGCCGGCGCCCTTGAAGGAATCGGAATCCTTCAAGAGACCCCATCGGAAGGTCCCTGGAAAAGGAGTCGCCATCTGGTTCTTCTCCCCCACCATCGCGTAACCCGCCCGCGCGCCAGGGCCCGGACCCGATGCGCAGGTGATGACGATGGCGCTGCCGGATATGGCCACAGACGCAATGCCAACCCTGGTTCCACTCGCCGTGCTCACCTCGAAACGCTGGGACACGATCATTTGGATTCTCTCTTTCTGTCCCTTGATGTCCGGCAGGTCGGTATTGTAATCCTGCATCGCCGACGGACAGGCTTTGTCCGGTGCCGATAATGCCCGACTAATCCCAAGGCAGCTTCGGTGCTGGACTGGAGTCGGTGGCGGGCACCGAAATGGCCGTCACCGCGGCGCAAACGCAGACCGCCTGGATAAGGCGAAACGAATACCCTTAGGTGGTTCGCATATTCTCTAGGGTTCGAAAAAGCGCGAGGCCTTGAACAGGGATCGCTGAGCACCGCCGCCGTTTCTTGCCTGGCGCTTCGTTTTATCGAGCATTACTCGCATCCAATACTTGGCCGATGCGCACGGTCGCCGGCCCCAAAAGGCCGCTCGGTACGAGTGCGCTGCCTTTAGCGGGGCCGCTGATGGTCCAGGTCTTGCGCGCTTTTTCGTCCAGGCCCGCATCATAGGCCAGCCGGTTGAACCAGGTGCTGGTCACCTGCACGGTCAGGCGGTTAATGCCGGGATTCGCCAGGCGGGTAATATCCAGCCGATAAGGAGGCGTCCAAACGGTACCCGCCGATTGGCCATTGAGGCGCACGCTGGCGATGACGTCAACGCGGCCAAGATCCAGTTCCACGCGGCCGCCGGCCGCCTGAGGCTCCAAGTTGAACTGGGTCGAATAGGTTGCTGTCCCGGAGAACGCCCTGGCTTCTGGCGGAAGGTTCATTTCAGTCCAAGACGTCAATGTGTCCACGCGCACCGATGCGGGTGCTCCCCAGCCCGCGGGGAAATCCAACTCCCAGGCTCCGGTCAGCGGCACCTCCTTCAGCGAGCGAGTTTGCCAGGTTGCACTAGTCCCGTCCTCTCGCGTCGCGTGATACGTGCCCGGCTCCCAGGCCAGCAAGCGGGCGCCGCCGTCCAAAACCTCGCAGGCTGGATGCGATACCGGAGTGGGATCAACCAACGTCATCGGTTCGCCTTCCTTGGCTTCGAAGCGTTTCTCCTCTCCGTCCGGCAGTCGCAGCACCACAAATAACTTCTTCACGGTCTTCAATGCCGGGTCGCCGCCTGCCCAATCGTTGTCGGCGGTGATCGTGTTCCGGCCGCGCGCCAAATCCTGTCGGACAAGTTCGGTCACGTCCTTGCGACGTTCGGGGTCGGCGGGGTCGCCGTAGGCGGCAGAAACCACCTGGAGGCCGCTCGGAACCGTCCGCGGGGCCTGGGCATCGGCAACCGCCAACCCGTCGTGCTCCAACCGAACGATGCGGTTTGGCGTGCTCTGACTGTCGTTCCTGAACACCACGAAGGCCGACCCAGACGGAGGCAGTTCGAGCGCGACCAGACTGGTTTCGCCCTCGCGCCGCACCACGCCAGCGGGCATCGCCTCGCCCGTGATTGGGTTCCACAACTCGACGGCGCCGCCAGCCCGAAACCGGAGCGTTCCCCGAAAGCCTCCCGGCGCGCGAGCCGCCACGAAGTACCAGTCGGCTCCGTCGGTCTGGCGGTGCGTCCAGACCACGTCGTCGCTCTCGAGGTCAGGTTTGATGCCGAGTATTTTCAGCGCGTCACCCAGAGACATTTCGGAGATCACGCTTCCTTTGCCCACGCGCCGCACTCCGCGCGCCTCGGCGCCCCACAGGGTTTCGACAGCGCGGGCAAATCGTGCCTGGGCGGTCTTCCCTCCGCTCAAAGTCGCCAGGCCGCGTGGAGGTTCGCCAAGCAGCACCGCCCCTTGCTTTACCAGCGACACCAGCTTCTCCAGCGTCTCCGGCAGCATGCGCGGACAATCGCGCAGCCACAGGACGCGATAGCTCAGGCCTTCGGGCGTGACGATCCGGCCGTCGCGAACCGACAGCCGCGTGAGCAAGGCGTCGGGATTACAGTAGTCGTAGTGGTAACCCGGCGGGAATGGCGCGTGCTGGGGCGGTTTGTGGTCCTGCTCGTCGCCCAGATACCACAGCACATCCGAGACCGGCCGCCCGCGTTCCAGCAGATAGCCGCAACGCGCCAGATACGCCGTGAACTCGCGCATGTGCGCCCACCAGGTCTGGCCGCGCAGGAACGGCGTGCCGATGCCCGAACCGAACGCTGTGCCCGGCGGCAGCCAGTCTGTCCGGGGATTGTGGGTGTAAGTGTGGAGGGCCAGGTGAGTCACGCCTTCGGCCAGGTGGAGATCCGCCACATGTTTCAACATGCCCGGATGCTCGTTCCAGGTCAGGTTGAACGACGTGAACGCTTCCGCTGCCACGCGCGGCTTGCCATACATCCGCGCCGCCGACACGCACGGTTTGATCGGCTTGAAATCGAAGCTGCCCACGAACGCTTCGGTTCGCGGTTGCCAGAACTCGCACATCGGCACATCGGCGTGCTTGTAATACTCCAGAATGTCGGCGGGGAACACGTCGCCGGGCGCGGTCTCATAGGAAATCGCCAATCCATCCCGGCGCCCCAGCGCCGCCATGCGGCCAAAGAAGTTTTCGACCAGCAGATCGTTCACCGTCGCCCGCCAGTCGCGCAGGAAACGGGTCGTAGTTTCCGGATTGCCAACCACATATCCCGCGAGCGCCGGGAGCCACGCCCGGAGCGGATAGCCCCGCAACCGCTCGAATTGCCCGTCCATGCCCGGCGTCCACGTCTGGGTCTCGCATTCCCAACTGTCGAGCACCATGCCTTGCATCAACCCTCCGCCCACCGGCCCATTCTGGCCGGCGAGACGCCCGATATATCCGGCGAAATGGGCTTCGGCGCCGGCGGGGGAAAGCTTGTCACATTCCCAGCCGGTGCCTTCGGGCGGCGCCGGCCCGTTGCGTTTGCCCGTGTTCACATGACCCCAGCGCAGCACGGTCCAGCGACCCGGCGGCGCGTCCCAGCGGAGTAAGCCGCGCGCGTCCAGCTTGTCCGTTAAGTCAACGATCCGCGCCGGATCGATCCACGCCGTCTGCATCTGCCCTGGATGTGGAGCCCGCTCCAAGCCACGCAGCGTGAACGCCGCTTCCGCCTCCCAGTTGTTCTTTCGCGCGCTGCTGAAAAGCCGGACATAGGGGAGATTCATCGCGTGCTGGTGCTCGATGGTGATGCGGTAGGTCCTGGCGGGCGCCTCCGAGCACGCAAGTGAAATGGGCCGGTCGTCCTGCCAATTGCTCTCCGGAATTTCGTGCCGCGCCACTTCGCGCAACCCCTCCGCCAGCACCGCCTGCACCGTGATGGTCACCCCGGGCACATAGCACCACTGGTGATTGAAGCCCTGCACCGGCGGCAACTCCACCGTGCGCAGCGCCACCACGTTCCCAAAAGTCACTTCCACCCAGACCGGTTCTTTGCTCGGCTCCAGCACGATCTTCCCGCCCCCGTCATCCCGCAAACACTTCTCCCACGGCAAATCTGCCCGATTGCTTTTCACCGACACCGGCACAAGCGGCAGGCCCGTGTCGCCTTCCGGCGTCGGGAACGCCACCACCGCGACTTCCCGATAATCTCGCCAGTCCTCTCCGCTTGGCTGCGGCTGCGGCAGGGTCACGGTCAGGTTGCTGCCACCAATCACGTCGGCGCGGCTCCACTCCAGATGCCGCATCGCCTTGTCCGGTGTGATCCACGGCCCGCCGGCCATGGCCCAGCCCGGACAGTTCTGCATCGTGAAACGCAGTCCCAGGCGCCGACACTCCTCGGCGACGTGGCGAACCGCCCCGTCCCACGGCCCGCTGAGGCACTTGATCTGCGGTTCCACCCCCGGCCATGGCCCGCCGAACTGCCCGTGGAAAAGCTGAATCCCCTCAATCCCCGCCCCCGCAATCGCCTCCAAGTCCGCCGTGATCCCTTGCGTGGCTACGTTCCCACCAATGAAGTGGAACCAGGTCTCAGGGCGGAAAACTGGGGAAGGCTCACGAAAAGCCGCCGCATCCTGACCACTGAAGGCGCGCTGCAAAACTTCGGTTTCGGGAACAACCCCCGGCGCCGCCCCCTGGGCAACGTCCGCTGGCGCAAGCGCCATGAACAGCACCGTCACAAACACTGACAGGGGGTCCGGGCATGCGCGTCGGCCTTTGTAACCCACGGCGGAATCATAAAGGTGCTGGCCAGGAGATCTGGCAGCGGACAGGGTAAACATCGACAGTGGAATGTGAGCACGAATCTTCATACGAACATCGAAGAGCGGAGCCTAGAGACTAACGGAAGCCGCATCAAGGAGCGGATCACCCAGTCATCATCGCTGGGCGCATCCTGCCACCACCACCCTAGCCGCCAGCCAGCTCGCCCAACTCCGCCAGCCCCAACCCGCACGCCTCGCCTTGCCAACACCGTAGCGCCACTGGATCACCTCAATAGTTGCAAGGATGTTGCAAGCATGTTCCTAGGATGTTCCTTGCTTGTTTCTGGCTTTTTGGTCCCTCTCCTTGTGCCCTCCTGCCCCCCGGGCGACGATCCGATCCAGCCACTCGGCCTCACCCCAGCCCACAATCGGCACTCTTAATGCAAAGACGGCGGCGGCCTTGTAGAGGTTACAATGACCTCCAATGGATTTGCCGGATCCGCGCCCCGCGATACTCGATGCGTCCGCCAGGAGTGTGTTGTTGAAAACCGATCGTGCCCGCGTAGGGTGCTTTCAATTGGTCGGTTGAGCTGACTTTTTCGCCATTGACGAGGACCATGGCGTTCGGCCCATCAACATAGATCTGGAGCAGAAACCAAACGCCATCCTGGCTGGCGAGGCGGTCAGCGGGCGCGATGTCGTACAGGCTGCCGGTCGGGTTGGTGCTATCCGGACAATTGAAGCATTGCACCTCGGTTCCAGTGCTCTGGCCCGAGGCGTTAAAGGTGACGCCCCCGTTTCCGTTGACGCAGGTCTTGACCCAGACCTGGAGCTCGAAGGGGCCCTTGAACGCCGCCTTGGTCAGGGCAAATCCGGTCGGGCCTTCACCTGTGAGAGTGTCATCGCTCACTTTCCAGTGTGAATCCCCAAGAAAGTACATCCCGCCAAGGCCGTTTGAAAACAAGGAGGTCCACTCTTCCAGTCCCGGAAGAGGTTTGATTTCGACGTTCCTAAAGTAAGCGCGGCAGCCAATGTTCTCGAGGCCCACAAAACCCTTTCTCAGGCGATAACGGAGCGAAGGATTAGTTGCGACGTCCAGATCTTGAACCTTGACCCCGTTGAGCATCACCTGAAGATGTGGCCAATCGCAGAGGATCTCGCACTGGTTCCATTTCCCGGAGCCAAAGTTCGCAAGGGATTTAGGCGCCGCGATATCGTAGATCGCGCCCGGCGAACGGGCTTGGTAATCAAGACGATCATGCCGCAGGTGAACCTGCAATCCGAGTTTGGAGGCCGGCCCATCCACCGGAGCGTGAATCAGAATGCCGCCCTCATACCAGCCGAGCGTCTGGTACTCGAGCCGGAGGATAAAATTCTCATAGGGCATTTCCGTCCGAAGCCAGGAGGGGTAAGGAGAAGCGCCGGTCGATAGGATCATGCCCTTCTCAACCTTAAAGGCGTCCGGCGTCCCCACGGGCACCCATCCGCCCAAATCCTTCCCGTTGAATAAGGGCGTAAACCCATCCTGAGCCGATGCCGGTCTGACGGCTGGGGCACAAAGAAGGAGGATCGACAGGAAAAGATACGTTGAATTGGGGCGAAGTTTCATTTCGGTTGGCTTGAAGGTTCAGGTCGAGTCATATTGATTTTCTTTTTGGCGGGTTCATTCACCTCGCCGTGCCCCAGCCCCAAACGGCAGAACTGTGAGGGTGACGCTGGTGATCCCGGAGCCCCCTGGCAGCATTTCCATCAACTGCGAAGAAGATGAGTAATACAGCCCGACCTCTTCGACAGGCACCCGATCGCACAAGATGGAAGCCATGCGGCGCACAGAATCAAAAAAGGCCACGTCGGTTGCCGGGTTGCCCGCTGTCCAGTCCCCGGGGAACGGCACGGGCAAAGCAGGTCTGGTCATCGCTTTGGACAATACGGGATCTGCGCTGGCGTTGTTTCCAACTCGTGGCGCGCGTGGTTATTGGAAAGATAGGGCGATCAATGGCTGGTCAGCGCGATAGTGGTGGGGGTGGAATATAGCTCGGAGTTATCGGGGCCGCGATACCGGGCCACCACCGTGACTACTCTTCCTTTAGGCCTGTCCTGGTTCCACCTCAACTCCAACTGGTAACAGGCTCCGATCATCGTGACGAGGTGGAAGGGTGCCAACTCCTTCGCTTGGAAGCTCCAGAGCTTAAGAGGTTTCTGTGTTTGGGGATTCAATCGCGTGGCCGATTGATCGAACATCAGCACGTCCAATCGTCCTTCCTGGATGGGCAGGCTGTGGGAACCCCCAGCCTCGCTGGCATAGATCCGGACTCCAATCCCCTCCGGCAACGATGATCCTGACGCTACCAAGGCGGTAGGCAAGCCGAAGAGATGGACTTCTTCAATTCGTTGTGCGCCTGCGTGGCCGAACAAGGCGCACCCAGACAAGAGCAGCGGCAACAACACCGACAGGATCGTTTCCAGCCAGTGATTTTGGGCCTTGCGTTGGTTCATTGGTGATCGGGGGCGGCGCCGGGGGCGGCGTCTAGTCGCAGAGCAGGACTATTTGTTTGGTCTAGCCGGAGAGCAGGCGCATTGGTTTGGAACAGTGGATCTAGCAGGCGACGTTTTGTTATGTCGCCAACCCTCTGGGATTTCAAGATGGATTCGTCCAGAATCTCGCGAGTTACAGTGGTCGGGTCCTCGAGCGGGGTAAGCGTCTGCACGTTGGCGAGGACGTGCGGAGTCAGTAGGATGAGGAGCTCCTTGCGCTCGCGGGTGGTCGTGCTGGTGCGGAACAGGACACCGAGCAGTGGCACATCACCGAGCCAGGGAACTTTTCTCGCGGTTTTGGTATCGGTGGTGGCGATCAAGCCGCCAAGAGCGATGGTGTGGCCGCTTTGCGCGGTAACCGTCGTGAAGGCGCGGCGCTGGTCGATGATCGGGACGCTCGAGGAACTATTGATTTTGACCACCACCGGGCTGATATCGCTGTTGGTCATGCCAATTTCCATTTTAACAAAGCCGTCGGCACTGATTTTAGGGGTGACGGAAAGAATGACTCCTACGTCCTGGTAGGTGTAGGCGGTGGTCAGGTTGTTTTGAGAATCCAACCGGGTCGAGTCCACCAAGGGCACGCGCTTGCCGACATTCACGATGCCCGGCATATTGTCCCCCGTCACGATCTGCGGCCGGCTCAACACCTCGAGTTTGCCGGTGGTCTTGAGTGCACGAAGCAGAAAGTTGAGGTCACTGCCGGTGATGAGCGACGAGAAGCCGCCGAGACTCCTCAAATCATCGCCGACACCATAGCTGGTGCCCACGGTATAGGTCTTGCCGCCTTGTTTCCCAGTAACGCTCCACTCGACACCCAACTCAGTGGTGTCATCTAGCGTCACCTCGGCCAGCAGCACCTGGATGAGGACTTGCGGCTGGGCTTTGTCGAGATCATCTACGATCTTGCGAATCTCGGGGAAATAATGCTGATTGGCTGAAAGCAGGAGTGCATTGCTCGTCTCTTCGGCGACGACGGCGACCTCCTCCCGGTCCAACATGCGGGTGGCTGACGCCGCCGCCGCGGCGTCAGCCCCTAGGGCTTGAATGGCGCGCTGGCGTTCTTGGTCGAGGAACGTACGGATAGCCGTGGACACATTCATAGCCTTGGAATTCTTCAGCCGGATGACCTCGGAAGTCTTTTGCCGCGCGGAATTGGAGTCCAGGGCATCGATGAGGTCCTCGACCAGCGAAACGTAATGATCCGTGCCCCCGACCAGCAAGCTATTCGTGCGCGGGTCGATGGTGACGGTCAGCGCATTTTCCTCGGCGGTGCCGACAATCGCGGAGGCCCCCGGCTCCTCCTGCCCGCCGCCTATGGGATCACGCACCAAAGTATATTGGACGGAACGCTGGGTGGTCGGGTTTGCATTCTGGGTCATGCGGAAGAGTTGGGACAGGACCAGGCCCAACTGGCGCGCGTCGGCATTGACGAGGGTAAAGACCTTGATTTTAGCCTGTGTCGGCGAGCCGGCATCCATGCCTTTGATGATGTGCTCGATCAAGCCCATATAATCGACGGGCCCCGACACCACTAGCGAGTTCATGCGCGGATCGGGGGTAATGAGCACCGATTCCTTCAGCGCCGTGGTCAGGAGTTGGGTGCCATCGGTGGCGCGCGTGCTGAACTGGAGCACCGACTGAGCATTGGGGCTCAGAGGATTGAGCGGCGGCGGCTTGGTATTGAGCGCTGTATTGAGAATCGTCGCGAGGGTCTCCGCTCGGGCGTACTGCAGCGGGAAGATCCGGATCTCGCTTACCTTCGAGACCTGGTCGGTGTCGAGCTTCCGAGCCAGCTCGCCAATGTGCTCGGCATCGGTCTCACCGCAGGAGACGACCAGCGCGTTCATGCGCTCGTCGGCCGCGATAGTGATTGGCACCACCTGGTTGGGCTGAGACTCGCGAAAGAGGCTTTGGACGGTCGTGGCCACCTGCCTGGCATCGGCCTTGGCCAGGGGGAAAACGTGAATCGACAGGCCGTTCTCATTGGGCTCGGCGTCCAGCCGTTGGATCAACGACTCCACGGACCCCATGTCTTCGACTGACGCGCCGATCAGCAGAGCATTGACCCATTGATCCGCAATGATAGTTACCGGATCGATTGGTTCACCTTTGACGCGGGGAGGGCGGTTGGCAAACACCGGCTGCAGAGTGGACTGCAGTCTCCGAGCCGTGGCTTTCTTGAGCGGGAAGACACGGAAGTTCAGCCGCGAGAAAACGCTCTCGCCGTCCATTTGTGGGAGAATCCGATCCATCACGGCGAAGGCCTCGGTGCCACCAGTGACCAGGATGGTATTCACCCGGTCATCCGGAATGACCGAAACCGGCATGAGCCGGGAACTGGCATTGACTGCCAGGGAATCGGCGGCCTGTTTGGCTTGGAAAAACTGCTGGAGAACGGTGGCGAGGGTGCTGGCCCGGGCCTTCTTGAGCTGATACAAGCGAACGTCTCCCGTGGCGGCGAGATCCTTGTTGTCGATGTGTTTGATCACCTCCCGCACGATGGAGAGATTCTCCGGGCTGGCGCTGACAATCAGCGTATTGCTCCGAGCATCGACGCTGACGGAAAGGACATCGCGTCCGGAGCCGGTTTTGGCCGTCGCTCCAGCGGGCCGGCCGGGGCGATACAGTCCTTGATCAATGAGCGACTTGAGGATGGTCGCCACGCGTTGCGCATCGGCGAACTCGAGGGTGAACGTTTCAAAAACACCGTCCGTGACTACGGGCTCCTGATCCAGTTTGGCGGCCAAACCCTGGATAAACTCGAGGTTCTCCTTGCTGGCCGAAATCACCAGCGCGTTGTTCAGGCCATCGGATTCCACCTTGATCTGATCCGCCGACAACGGGGTTTGGCCCGGCAAGGTCTGGGCTTTCAGGCGCGCCGCAAAGATCGTTTCGATGGTCGTGGCGACTTTGGCGCAGTCGTTGTGCTTTAAGGGCAATACCGTGAGGGCGAGCGCGGGATTATCCATTTTCGCATCGAGGTGCTTGAGCAAGTCATCCAGCGTGCGATTGTCCTCCTGGCTGGCCGCAACCAGCAGTGAGTTGCTGCGGGTATCGGGAAGGACGATGGGCCGGGTCCGCTGCGAATCGGCGGTGCGCATCGCCGCGTAACGTTGCTCGAAGAGCGTGCCGAACGTGGTGGCGACGACGCGGGCATCGGCATACTGCAAGGGGATGAGACGGACACGGCCGCTGAGGGCCGGCGCGGCCTGGTCGAGTTGCCGGGCCATGGTCTGAACCAGTTCGAACCCTTCGCGACTACCGCCGACCAGGAGCGAGTTGCTGCGTTGATCTGCCAAGATAATGATCTTGAGTTCGTCGGCCTGGCCGCGGTTCAAGGCAGCGCGCTGCGTAACACGGGCGTCCATGAGCTTCTGCAGGGTGGGGGCAACCACATTGGCGTCGGCATGCTCGAGCGGAATGAGCGTCAGATCCCGCAAATCGAAGGGAAGCTTTTGGTCGAGTTGTTTGAGGAGCGCTTCGATAATAGCGAAGGCCTTGCTGTTGCCGGCGACGATGAGCGCTCCCGTGCGGGCGTCCTGCGAGACGATTGGCTTGTCTTCGGCGCGCATCGTGGCCGCGTGCGGGCTGTTGTAGAGATCGGTCAGGATCTTTTGGATCGTGGCGGGATCCGCGTGCTCGAGGGGATAGACGCGCACACTTTCCAGCCCTGAGGCGGCGGGGATGTCCAGTTCCTCGATGACCTCCTGGATCAGCGGCAGGTTGTCCGCGCGAGCCGCAACGATGAGAATGTTAGACTGATCATCCGCCTGGACGGTCAAGGCAGCGCGGACTTTGGGGGTTTCGTTCGCCTCAGCCGGGCGGCCGTCCTTCATCACCTGGAGCCGGGAGACCTGGGCGGCGAGACCCTCCGCGCCTCCCACCTGCGGACCTTCGGCGAAGACGGCTTGGAGCAGCGGCAGCATCCGAATCGCGGAAGCGTGCTTGAGCCGAAACAGGCGCACTTCGGTGACATACCCTCCGACCTCGTTGTCCATGTCGCTGATGATCTTGAGCGCCAAATCCAGGCTCTTGGACCGGCCGCTGAGAATAACGGTGTTACCGCGGGAATTGACCGCGACATTCAGCGGACCGACCAGAGCCTCTCCCGCCTCCGCAGGCACGCCGCCGGGGCCGCCGGGGCCCGTTGCCAGGGCCTTGCCCTGGTTGAAAATCGTGGTGAGAGTCTGTGAGACGATTGCTGCCTCTGCGTGACGCAACTTCACAAACCGGACATCCACTCCCTCCAACACCGGCACGGAGTCCATGAGGTCCACTACCGCCGCGAGGGCGCGGAGATTGTCGGCGGTCGAGGTTAGCACGAGGCGGTTGCCCCCCCCTTGCCCGGAAACAGGGTCGGTTTCGATCTTGATCGGCCTGGTCAGGTCAAGCACAACGGTGTCCCCTTTGTCATCGGTGATCTTCAGGCGGCTGATTTGCTCCTGTAAATCACGGGCGGCAGGGGTGGTCTCGCCCTGGGCCCCGGGCTTGAGCAGATTGCGCAGCACTTGCGCTAGTTGAGTGGCGCTGGCTTGCTTCAAGGAAATGATCCGCACCTCGGCTTCGGCATTCTCGGCCGGTTTGTCGAGCGTGCGGATCATTTTCTCGACCTGCGCGCCGCTGATTTCGCGGGCGACCACCAGCAGGCCGCGCGACAGAGGATCCTGGGCGACGGTGATCGATTCGCCGGGCCGTGTGGCATTGAGCTGGGTGACCATCTGCTGGACCATGGGGAGCACCTTTTCGGGAGGTGCATTGGTCAGTGGAACCACCCGAAATTCGAGTTGGGCCATCTGCCCGGCCTTATCCAACTGCTTGATCAGGGATTCCATTAGGGTGAAATCGGTAGGCCGGGCACGAACGATGATGCTGCGGGTGCGAGGCTCCGCAACCACGGTGATGTGTGGCTGGACCGGGACGCGTTGGAACGGCTCGCCCGGTCGCTGGGCGGGTACCACCGCTTCTTGTTTGAGAAGGTCGGTGAGCGTTCGGGCGACCATGACCGGGTCGGCATCCTTGATCGAAAAGAGGCGGAACTCCGATTCGTTCCCGGCGAAATTAAAGGACAAGTCGGTAATCAGGCGATCCACGTTGTCCAGCTCCTGGGCTGGGCCGGAGAGGATCAGGGCATTGGCCTCTTTGTCCACGGCAATCGATACCTCGGGAGGCGTGTTGGTTGTTGGCGGCGACATCCCGGCGCCTGGACCCACTTTGTCTGAAACCCTTACCGTCGTGCCGGAAACCTGCGGGTAGATATTCTTGAGCATTTCGGCGAGCTGCTCGGCGGCCATCCGGTACAGCGGCCGCACGCGGACTTGAATCGAGGAGGTTTTGCCCTGCGCGTCGATGCGGGCGACGAGATCCTGGATCTGCACGAGGTCGCCACGCTTGGCGATGATGGTGAGGGAATTGGCCGAGTAATCCGGTTCGATCACCGGACGATCCGAACGTGGCCGGTCCTCGAACAAAGCCTCTAACTGGGAAGAGACCTCGGAGGCCTTGGCCTTGCGGAGCCACACGAATTGTACGTCCCGGTCGGAACGCTCGGGGGCCTTGTCGAGCGTCGGCAGGATTTTTTCGACTACTCTGAAATGGGCCGCGGTTCCCGAGATGATGAGGCTGTTGGAGCGGTCATCCACGGAAATCGTCGCCTCCTGTGGGTGCCCGGTCCCGTTTGGCCCGGCACTCGGCAGATTACGTGTGACCGACCGGAGCAACCGCTCAAGCAAAGCCGAGACTTCCTTGGCGGCGCCGTTTTCGAGCTTGTACACGCGGATTTCGAACTCGCCCGGCCCGCTGCCCTCCTGATCGAGATCGTGGATGATCTTCATAACGTCCTGCACGGCGTTGGTGGGCCCGTTGATCAGGAGACTGTTGGCGCCGGGGACGGCGGTAACGTTCACCCGGCGCCCGATAAACGCAGCGGACCGATTGGTGATCGCTCGATTGACCGAATCGGCCAACTCGTCCGCGCGGCTCTTGGTCAAGCGCACCGTTTGAATGACGTTGGCGCCTTCGGGTCCGGGCTGGTCGAGGCCCTTGACCAAATCGTCAATCCTGCCCAACAGCGCGCTGGGTGCCTCGACCACCAGAGTCCGCTCATTGCCCCCGGCGCTGGCCACCACGCGTTGAGAGGGCTCGGTGCTGGCGACTTGCTTGGCATAGACTTGGGAGAGCATCGTCACGAGCGAGCTGGCAGAGGTGCGTTCGAGCGAGTAGGTCCGAACCTGGCGGACGTCCGCTCCGCCACTCTGTTGCAGCGTTTGCGCGATCTCATCAAGGGCGCTTAGTTGTTTATCTGTGCCCGCCAGGATGAGCTGGTTGCTAATCGCGTCGTCCAGGATCAGCGGCTCACTGGCCCCGAGCTCGTGGTCCTCGCGCGCTCGGTCCTGGTAAATCAGACGTAGCTTGGAGGAAAGCTCGAAAGCCGCTCGGCCCTTGGCGGCCAGCACTCGCATTGTCCGGGTGGGTTGCTCGCCCAAAGAGGCGTCCAACTGTTCGATGATGACGGCGGCGGACTGCAACTCCTTCGGATCCCCGGTGGCAATTATCGTGCGAGTCTTGGGGTCGGTCACCACGTTGATTCGTTTCTGAGGACGTCCATTGGAATCAAAGCGAACGAGGGACGTACCCAGAATTTCAACCACTTTATCGGGGTCGGCGGATTTGACTTTGAAAACTCGGGCCGAAGCGCTCTGCGTGCCGACTTTGTCGAGTTTCTTGATCAGGCCCTCCACGATCTCGAGCTCGTTGGTCGAGCCGGTGGCGATAATTCGGTTGGCGCCGCTGTCGGGCATGATCAGCGTGTCCGCCATGGCGGAGCCGGGCCGGGTTTTGGCCTGCTCCTGGTAGAGCGCGCGCACGGTGGCGGAGAGGTCCGTCGCCGTCGCGGTGGTGAGCTCATAAACCCGGGTCTCGCGGGCTTCGGACCCGCTCTGGCCGGAGCGGAGTTGGGCCAGAATGCCTTCGATCTCGGCAATATGGTTGGTCCGACCGGTGACGATGAACCGGCCATTCTTTTCGTCGGAGATGATCTGGGCGTCCGGCTGGTCGCTGGCGTCACGTCCGCGCATGCGATCCTTATAAAGCTGTTGGACCAGTGGTGACAACCGGTTCATCTCGTCGGGCGTGCCCCCCTCGATCAGCTTGGTTTCGCGAGCGGACCGGGCCGTCTGGGCGGCCTGCAAATCATCGAGGATCTGCTCCAGGATCTGGAGCTGTCCCTCGTTCCCGGCCAGTATGAGTTGGTTGCTGGCATTTTCCTCGAGAATGAGCACATCGCTCGTGCTCAGCTCGGGTTGGCTCTTAATGCGGTCGTTGTAAATCTGCCGCGCCGTGGTGGCGATGGTGGCGACTTTGCCCTGTCGAAGGGTCATCACTTTCATCTTGCGCGCGGGCTGATCCCCCAAGGACTGATCCAGTTGTTCGATAATGAGGGAGACGCCCTGAAGCTCCTTGGGATCACCGGTCACGATGATCGTTCGGGTCTTCGCATCCACCGAGACGGTGGCGCGCTTTTGGGGACGGCCATAAGCGTCGTAATGGACGAGTGACGAAGTGAGAATCTCCGCCACTTTTTCCGGATCAGCGGACTTGATCTTGAAGACCCGGGCCGACGCACTCTGGGCACTGACTTTGTCAAGCTTATGCACGATTTCCTCCACGGCGCTGATCTCGTTGGTCTCGCCGACCACGATCAACCGGTTGCCACCTGCATCCGGGGTAATCAAGGTGTCTGGTGCCTGGGTGCCCAGCCGGCCCTTGGCCTCCTCCAAATAGAGCGTTCGGACGGTGGCGGACAGCTCGACTGCACTGGCAGTAGTGAGGTCAATAATCCGGGTGCTGCGGGACTCGGTTCGAGACTCTCCCGCGCCGAGCTGCTTCAGGATCGCCTCGATCTGCTTCAAATGCTCCGGCTTGCCGCTGACAATGACGCGCCCCGTCCTGGGGTCGGGGAGGAATTGCGCATCGGCGGGATCGGTCTCCAGTTTGTCTTGCCATTGATCCTGATACAGCTTCTGGACCAACGGCAGAATCCGTTGCACATCGGCCGCGCTGCCGACCTCGAAGCTGCGGGTCTCGCGGTTAGGTTGGTTGGTATTAATCTGGAGCCGGCCGATGATGTCATCAATCATCTTCAACTGCTCCGGCCGTGCGCTCACGTAAAGGCGGCCCGTCTTCTCATCGCTGAAGATCTGCGCGTCGGCCGGACCCGGTTGGGGGCTGCTGGCCAACCGCTCCCGGTAAAGTTGCTGGGCGAGTGGCCGCACGCGTTTGGCTTCGGCCAGTTTGCCCAGATCGAACACATGGAGGTCGCGCGGGCCGTCATTGGTTTTATCATCCAAAGCGGTGATGGTGGTCTCGATCTGGGGCATGATCGTCGGGGACGCGAGCACGAACAGCCGCTTGCCGGAAGGTTCCGGGGTGATGCTGGGCTGATTGCTCGGATTACGACCGGGGTTTTGCGCCGCAAAGACCTTCTGCACGAGGGTCGCCAGCGCCTCCGGGTCGCCCTTGACCTCGAAAACCCGTAGCACGTTTTCCCTAGCATTCATTTCACGGTCGAGTTTCTGGATGACGGCCTCGGCGTCCTGCAGATCGGCTCGCGGGCCGGAGACGATCAGCGAGTTTGCTTTTTCATCCGCCGTAACCGTCACTCGCGGGACAGCCCGTCCACGAGTGTCGAAGCGCAGCATGGCGTTGGAGACAATCGAACACATGGCGGTGGCTTCAGACAGGTTCAATTTGAAGACGCGGGCTCCGGCGGCTTGTTCTGACGTGGTGTCCAGTTTCTGCACCAAAGCCGCCACCTGATCGATCTCCTCACGCGGACCGGTAGCGATGATGCGGTTGGCGGTGGCGTCGGGGACGATCTTCGTGGTGGAAACGTAGTCCGGGCCATGCTGGTCCTTCTGCATTTCGGCGAATAAACTGCTGACCATCGGCCCGAGCGCCGTGGCCTCGCTCGACTTCAGTTCGAGGATGCGCATCTCGCGAGGCCCGGCCTCCGCGCGAGTGTCGAGTTGGTCGATGATTTGGATTGCCGCATTCACGGCGCCCGCATCGCCTGTGACCACCAGGCTGTTGCTGCGCGCATCCACCAGCACTTTGACTTGTTGCGATTGAGCGTTGAGGCTCTTATCCACCAACCCGACCAGGTCGGCCGCCGAGCCGGTTTTGAGCCGCACAACTCGGGTTTCCGTCTTGGCGGCGCTCTTGAGCGCGGGATCGAGTTGGCGGACAAGCCCTTCGACCCGTGTGATCTCCTTCTCGCTGCCACTCACCATGATCCGGTTGTTCTTGGGATCCGGGAGCGTCGTGGCGGGGCCGCCGGCGGGCTCTGGTTGGCCGCGGATTTGCTCCTGGTAAAGCTGCTGAACCAGCGGGGCGAAGTCGGTCGCGGTCCGGCTAAACAGCTCGATACCACGGAACTGACGGGGCGCTGCCGTCGCGGACGTCACGTCGAACTGCTGGATGAGCGCGCGAATGCGTTCCTGGTCTTTGAGAGCCGCCAACATAATAATCTGTTTCCCCGTTGGATCGGCCATCAAGGTCGGAGCCAGTTCGCCAGGCGTGGCGAGTTGGCTAACGAGCTGAGAAACCATTGCAATGATCTCCGAGGCCGGCCTGGCCTGGAGCGGGATGACAGCCATCTGCCGCTGCGTTTGCGCGGGTGCCACATCCACGACCTTCACCACCTCTTCGATTTCGGTCAGTTGCTCCTGAGTGGCGGTGATCAACAAGCGATTGTTCGGAGCGTCGGCGACAATCGAGGGTTTGGGCGTGGTGGCAAAACGCCGGTCCGCCAGCCGATCCGTTACCAAACTTTGGATGGCCGGCAGGGCAGTGTCTGTGCGGCTATTCTTCAAGACAAACACTTTCAGGTGGCGGCTGATGCCTTCGGGACGGTCGGAGCGCAATTGCTTCACCAATTCCGCCAGACGGAGTTGATGCTCTTCACTCGCGATGATGATCAGGCGGCCGGAGTCCGGATCAGCCAGAATCTTGGCATGAGCGAGGCCACCGGAAGTGCCGTCGGAATTCTGGCTCTTGTAAAGCTGTTCCAGCAGAGGTTGGACGCGTTTGGCCTCCTCGGGCGAGCCCACGTCAATGAAGCGTGTCACCAGCGGGACTGGCCGGGTGCTGCCGGTGTCCAACTGGGAAATGATGTCGCTCGCGATTTGAACATCTTGAGGGGAGCCGGTGATGACGACGCTTTGGCTGCCCGAGTCAAAACTGACGCTGGCGGTGGTAATGTCCCGTCCCTCCGCGCTGCGGCGAGTCAAAGCTTGCCGGATGATGGTTGCCGCATTGGTGGCTTCGGTGGCCTGCGGGCGGAAGACTTTGGTGAGTTGGATCGTCTGTGACCGTAGGGGCGGATCCGCACGGCCCACGGCGCCCACCGCGCCTTTGTCGACCCGCATCACCAATTGCTCGATTTGCTCCAACTGACCGGGAATTGGGGCGGCGACAATAATCCGGTTGAGCGGCGCGTCGGCGATAACGCGCGCCTTGGTCGAAGAGGAGGACGAGGATTCATTCGGTTGCGCGACGCCCGGGATTGCCTGCCGGATCAGGTTGGCCAGCTCCTCCGCTTTGATGGATTGCGGGTAATATATCCGGATATCGCCGCCGGCTCCGTCCTTCTGCTCGAATTTGTTGATGAGTTCCTCCGCCAGGCTGATGCGGTCGGGCGGGCCAAATAGCACCATCGTGCGCGACGCCTCATCGTAAACGGCAGTGATGTAGTCGCTGGGATCCGGCGGCAGGACCTCCATCGCCTTGGTACTCGGATTGAAGCTGGTGCGCTTGGGAGCAGTGGCCAAACCGAACGTGCGGTTGAGCAAGTCCGCTATAATCGCACCCGAAGCGTGCATCAGAGTGTAGGTCTTCATCGAACGGTCAGCCGGTTGCGCGGTGGCGATCGTGGCCATGAGAGTGCGCACCCGCTGGATATTGGCCAGGCGGTCGGTGATAATCAGGCCTCTGCCTCGGCCCAGGGGCGCCACCGATCCCGCGGGGGACAGCATCGGCAGCACCGAGTCAGCGACTTCCTTGGCATCCAGGTTGTTGAGGTCCATGACGACCGTGATAACTTCGGCGGGACGAATGTCCCCGCTGCTCTCGATTCCGCGCATGATCCGGATCGGCATGGCAGGCAGTTGCTTGAACGGAACGAGCCGCAAGTTCTTCCCATCCTCGATCAGCATGGTCCCCTTCATTGCCAGGATGAGATTGAGCGTATCGAGCGCCTCGAGGTAGTTATAGGGATGCGGATCGTCATAGGTGAGCGTGCCGGCCATGTTGGTATCGGCCAGGAGTGGTTTGCCGGCCATCTGGGCAAAGCGCTCGATCACATCCGCGTAAGGAATCCCGTCGAACTGAAAACGGATGTTCTTCTCAGGGGCGGGGACGGCCTCGTCCCCGGTTCGTGCAGGCAGACCCCCAGAGGCCGGGGACGAGGCCGTCCCCGCCCCGCCAAGTGCGGCAGGCGGCGGCGGGTTCGGAGCCTCCGCAGGAACAACGATATTGGTTTGCGGCGCGGGCAGCGAAATGGTGGCGGGTGGTGCGGACGTCTGCGCCGGGAGCCGCTGCATGGATAGCAGACTGGCGGCGAACAGCAGAAAGAGGGGGGCGTATCTCGGCATAAGTGACGGAGTGATGGAGTGGTGGAGTGACGGAGTGACGGAGTGACGGAGTGACGGAGTAGTGGAGTGTCGGGTACCCAGCACTCCAAGACTCCAACACTCCATCGCTCCATTACTCCGTTCGGACTTCGGACTTCGGATTTCGGATTTCATCGTGTGTTTGTATTGGCCAGTTCCGGGGGCAATTGCGAGTCGGTTAACTTGTGCTTATCAGCAAATGTTCTTCCTCGCTCGATGGCCCAATACTCCTGGTCGAGTTTCAGAATCAGACGGCTGAAAGACTGAAGCATCGAGTTGGCAGGATCGGGCATAGGGCGGTAGTCAATCATGACCAGGGTCCCGCCGGCTACCTGGTCACCCGCCTTGTAGCGCGAGGTTTTCTGCGCTGCCAAATCCCGCACGTGAACCTCGGGCTGCCCGCCCCACTCGGAAAGAGAGACCACGCGGTAGTTTTCGGGCCCGGGGGGACCGCCGCGTTTGCCGGACGAGGTCACGGCCGGAGTTGGCGCGACCGGTAGCGGCTTGAGGTAGGGACGCAACAGGTCGCGCATGGCGATGTTGTCGAGTTGGCGGCGCTCGGGAGCATGCAGAGCGAAAGGCCTGGACAGGTTCGAGTGGATCACCCCCATGGGAGGGTCGATCACCAGCGTCAGGTAGGCGAAGCGGACATGCACCGAGCCGGGAGTTTCGCCAATACTGACCGCGAGGTTTTCCGTGCGGTGCAACCAGGGGGAGGTGTCCAGGATGTACAGCAGGTTGATCACATTGCTAAGGCTTCCCTCGCCTTGGACGTTCCAGCCAATTTCGCTCGCGCCGCGGAGTTTGCGCGGCCCTACAGGCAATCGCGAGAAGCCGGATTCGGCGAGACCGGCGGCGAGGATCTGGCGAGTGAGCAGTTCAGCCGAGACCTCACTGGCCTGATCGACGGTCTCAGCGAACGTGCGCCGCGCGGCAGCTTTGAGCCGGTCTTCAGCCATAAAGGAGTTGCGGCGATCCTGTTGGACTTTGGCGAGTTTGTCCCGAACCCCGGCAATCTGCCGGTCCAGGTCGCGCAGGGGCTTGATGAAGAGGAGACGAGCACCAAACCCGACCGCAAGCAGACCGGCCAGCGCCCCGACGACTCCGGCCATTACTTTTTCGCGTGCGTTCATCACTCGCCCCGCCTCCAAATCCGAAATCCGAATTCCGAAGCCCGAAACAAATCCGAAATCCGAAGAGCGCCTTCGCGAGTCCTCGGTAGAACCGGTAGTGATGCATTCCACCGCGTCCCTGATCCATTCACTGGGCCGTAGATTGGGCCGCAGTGGAATTCGTCCCTACCAATCAATGCGCTTAGGCAGCCGGCTCCAACCCCCGAGGCACGCATGGCCGTTCTTTCGGATTTCGGGCTTCGGATTTCCCTCGGATTTCGGATTTCGGTTTTCGGATTTCTCATCCCCCACCCCTCCTCCACGCCTTTGGATCGAGTGAGGCGTCATCAGCCGGTCGGGACGCGGTTTTGAGCTTGCTCAGGTCGATTTTCAACTTGGGCGAAGCCACCAGCTCAATATTCGAACGGAACACGTATTCGAAACGGTTGGCCCCCGGGTTGATGGCAAAGGGCTTCACGTCGTAGCCTGCCTCGCGCAGTTTCTGGCTCAACCGGGACAACGTTTCACCGCTGCGCGATTGGACCGCCAGGCGGATGACTCCCTGGCGGTCCACTACCAACGACCCGAGGTAGACCTCGTCGCACGGCGGCAACACTGAGCTGAGGTAGGCATAATGCTGGAGCCAATCACGGCCGCCTTTGACCCAGTCCTCAACGACCGCGGCGCGGCCAATCAGGCCCCGATAAATCGGGCGCTGCTTTTCCGCGTCGGCCAGTTCGCCAGCCGTGGCCTTCAGCAGGTTGGTTCGGCGGTCGATGAGCAGCTTTCGCACGCCGAGCAGCAGCACCAGCAAGACCGTCACGACCGTCGCACCCGTCAGGATTCGGACCCGGCGTAGATTGCGGGGCGGGGCGGGGCGCTTTGGGTTGAGGAAATCGAAGGGCAGTCCATGCTCGTCGCCGGCCCCCAGGGCCAGACCGATGGTGCCAATGGAGCCAGCCGCCGCCTCGCGGAACTGCGCCGGCAGCCGAAGAGCTTCCGCCGGATCCAGTCGGACACAGGGTACGCTTACTCGCCCCCGCAGGGTCTCGAGGAGAGCGGTTTCGTAGTTCGTCGCGCCCGCCACTAGCACCTTGCCGACCGGCCGGCCCGGCTCGGTGCCGCCATAGGAGTGAAGGCTGCGCACCACCTCAATCGCCGCTGCCTGGATGAAGGCTTCCTCGCTAATCGGGATCGAGCCTTCAATGTGAGGCGTTTCGCCGATCGCCCGCATGATCGTGCCCCGGCTGAAGACGAGCGAACCTCTATCCATCACCTCGACACTGACCTCGTCGGGACGGATGGAGACGAGTGCCGCGACCTCTGGCTCGCCAGTCACTTCGCAGGCGGCAATGCCGCGAGAGTTCCCGTACGGCAGCAGGCTCAGTGCAACCAGCTTGAAGCCGGCGGCCGCAGCCAACTGCTGATGAAACTCCACCGTCTCCCGCTTCACCGCTGCGACCAGTACTTCCAGACGGGGCGACGGAGGTCCCGACTCCGCGCCGGCTTCGGGTTTCGCCGGCGCGTCGACGCGCTCGCCCGAAACTTGGATTTGGCGGACCGCCACGAAGTCGATCACCGCCTCCTCGGGCGGAAAAGGCAGATCCTTGGCAACCTGGAAATGTACCAGGGAGGCGAGCTCCGCAACATTCTCCACGACCGGCAGCCGAACGGTGCGCAATACCACCCGAGGCCGCCCGACGCCCATCACGACTGAAGCCGGCTTGAGGTCCAGCCCAGCCAGCGCCCGCTTCACGGATGCACCCACCGCCGAGGCATCGGTCCGATCCGCTTCCGGCGGAAGATCGATTTGGGCGGTAGCGACCAGTTTCAAGTCGCGTTGGTTGGCCTGGGCGACGCGGAGAGTGGTTCCGTCCAAGTCAAGGGCGGTCACTAACCCGGGCGAACGCACCCGTCGCTGCGGTTTCAAACGCAGCTTAGCGAGGGAAGGCGGAAGCAATTTGCGTGGGTCAACCATGCGCGTCAGCGAGGGCGTCCGGCTGGGTGGGATTCTCTTCCTTGAGACGGATAGGCAGCCCGAGTCGCGTGATGTCGCGCAAATAAACAATGCGCGGATCACTGCCCCCCAGATCGATGACCACCTCCAGCACCCGATAACGGCCCGAAGGCAGGCCATAACCGATCACGTTAAACCGGAACTGCGTGCTTCTCGCGGTCAGCCTGGGAGCGATAGCCTTGAATTTCGCCGCATCGACCACCGCTTCCTGGCAGAGCCAGGCGGTGGTCGTACGCCGTTCCGGGCTCATCCCAGTCCGGGTCGAAACAATCGCTTCCGCCAGCGGCAGGTCGATGCCCGGAAGGGTAGCCAGCACCAACGGACTCGCGGTGTTCACGTTGACCAGGCCGTCATGGCTCTTATCGGCATCGGCGGCGAACAGGTCCAGCACCTCCGGCAGGTTCTCTTTACTAATGCCCGAGCTGATCTCGGTTTCAACCCCGCGGTCGTCTTTAACTGTTATGGTAGCTTCGAGGGCTTCGCTTGGGTGAACAAAATGGTGGTTCCCGGCGCGGGCAACTGCGACGTAATTGGAGAAGCCGGCAGGCAATGCGGCTTCCGGCAAGGCAGCATTCCTGTCGTTCAAGTTACACCTGGCCTGGCCGGCGCTCGCACGGTTGGGATCGCGCGAGAGGACAGTGAAGTACTGGTCAAAGCCTCGGATGCGTCTGGGCGTGGCGATTCCGAGAGAGAACTGCGGGCCATCGGCATTGGTCGAGGACAGGGACTGATCGTCCGCGGAGGGGGGCCCGCCATGGACTAAGGCACGGGTGAAGCCCGGAACCAGCAGCAACTCGTCCAGCGTCGCAAGCGGGCCGTGCACAGACATTTCGTTGGTGGAGAGGATCTGCCCCGGATCGGGGGGCACCAGCTCTGAAGCAAGAGCGAGTTCATCCACCGCATTCGTACCGGCTGGTTTGGGCGCTTCCCCGAGGAACTGCCGCAGCGTGACCACGAGCGTTGGAGTCATTCCCGGGATTTTGGTCAAATCCGCGTCTCCCAGATGATTCAAGTTCAGGCGTCCGGCCTCGTCCGACAGGCCGTAACGCACCTCGGCCAGCGAGTCACTGTCAGCGGGAGAGAACACCGTAAAATACCATTGCTCCGCGCCATCCAGATAGACCTCACGGGCACGAAACACGCTTGGATCGTCCTGCCAATCGGTGCAGCCGGGTGGCGCCGCCGCCGCCGCGCGAATGGCTTCTTCAACTCCGCTCATCGCCGCCGACCATGCTTGCTCGCCTCCCGAGATAGCCTGACCCGCCGTCTCGTCAGCCCGAGACCGGAACAGGACGCTCACGGCTATCATCGAGAGCAACAGAATGAAAACGAGCACTGCCAGCAACACGAAGCCTTGGCTCGCGGGGCGGGACGATGATGAACGGCACGTTCTCACTCCAGGCGTCTCAGCGGGCGGCGAAATCGATGGAGGTGGCGTTAGTTGGGCCGGGCTGCGAGCCTCCGGGCACAAAGACCACGCGCCGGATAGCCTCCGGCGGAAGTGCGTCCGGTTCCGCGTCATCCGCGTTCGCCTCGGTGCTGATCACGATCTCGACGCCCGGCGGCGGCGCGGCATTGGTCCAACCCGGCTGCCAGACAGCGCCATCCCAATAGCGGAAACGAACAAACCTCACCACGTCTGCAAACGGCTCCTTCACCACGCTGATCGGATTGGACACCTCAGGCGAAACGTTATCTGGGACTTCTGGATTGCCGATCGGGAGGAGCGCCGGAGCAGCCGGGGCAACCGGGGTCTCACTCCGGTCCAAAGCGCTCACGGCAATGCGGGTGCCATTCGTGACAAAAAGTGTCGTCAGGGAGACGCGCACCAGGTCGGTCAGCTCTCTCGCCGAGGACGGGGTGTCCAACGAGAAGTCAGTACAAGCCAGCTTAATGAAGGACAATGAATTGGTATCACCCGTGAACTCGTTGCCCGAGCCGGCGTTGGGTGCGGCCGCGCGCAAATCACCGGCCAGGCGATCCAGGACCAGCCGCATGGTCGTAACCCGGTCTGCCTCTCGCACCAATTGACCCCGCATCTCCGCCGCCTGATGGTAGAACGTCAGGGCGACCAGCAGCAGGCCCGTCGCAAGTCCGATCGCCAAAACCATCTCGACCAGCGTGAACGCCGCCTGGTCCCTGGCTCCCCGGGATGGCGCCCCCCATCGAGATATGGTGACGGATCGAACCATCGCTTACAACTGGGACAACGACGCCGGCCAGTATGAGTTCAAGAACGGGGCGGGGACGGCCTCGTCCCCGTGCTTTGCGGGTCGCTTCGCAAGAACCGGGGACGAAGCCGTCCCCGCCCCTGATCTGCGCCAACTTGAATCCACCCTGGCCATCGGCGAATTGGTTGAGGTGTCATTATTCAGGCGTACCACTTGCGCCAGGCGCTGAACGACGGCTGATTTTTGATGACGGATAATGACGTCGAGCCGCATTGAACCGGTCAAAGTGGCTCCCGCAGCCTCTGTCGGGGTGAGGACTGTCTCCCAGGTCCAGTCCTGGAAGGGAGGCTCCATAGGGAGTGGGCCGTCCGAGTTGGCGGGGCGGATCCCCAACTGGACTTCGGCGACGGTCGTTGCTGCCAGATTCAAAGCCTGGGAGCCGAACTTCTGGCGCTCCAGGCTGGCGACTGAGGCGCTGAACGAGGTCGTCACCACAGCCGCTGCGGCGGCAAACAGAACCAAAGCCAGCAGCACTTCGAGCAAGACTCCGGCTCGCAGCTCTTTCGCGGCACCCGCCCGCAACTCACTGGCTGGCTTGGAAATACGCATTGGTTGGACTCGGATCGCTCTCGAACTCATCCGCCGAGAAAGCCGCGTCTGCATCCGGGGTGAAAATGCGGTGCCGTGTCCTGCCCGATATGCCCGAAAGCGTCACCAACGCAACCCTTTGGTCCTCCCCGTTCGCCGCCGAGAGCAGAACGTCTCTCGAATCGCTCGAACCATCTGGATAGCAGGTCAGCGGCGGAGTGGATTTTGCGCCCGAGTCCGACGCGGACAAGGTGTTCGTTTCTGCGGTTTGTGACCGCAGCGGCGGTTCGGGGGTCTCAAAACCGCCAGCCGTCAACGAAATCTCGCCCGGTTGGCCGACCGCTTGCACCTTAACCAGCTCATTGACTTGATCGACAAGCATTTCCGCTCCCGGCAAGGACTCGAATCGGCCAGGAGCGCCCACCGGGTCGGGCTCCCATAATAGTTCCACCCAGAGATTGGTGCTGGCGGTACCTGGGGGCAGGTTGGTTCGGGAGCCCGATTCGGAGGGTATTGGCTTCTCGGAAACGAACGCGATTCTAACCTGCCGTCCGGTATTGGCGGATTGCGCGCGGGCGTAGCGAAACAGGGTTTCGAGATGGGAAGCGCCCTCTCCCAGGCGGTACTGGCGATCCAAGGCGCCAAAGCTGAGGATGACCGCGCCCGCGAGCAACAGCATCAGTGCCACGGTCAGCACCAATTCCAGCAGTGTGAACGCTGCCGAGGTCTTGAATCGCCCAGAACGTCTCGTTTGCCGTGCGCTCAGCCAGGCTGACCGCGGCCAGAAAACTCTATCTCGAGGTGCCACTGGACTGAGTGTCGCTGGAACTCCCGGCACCGAGCCGGATGTCGTCCTCCGTATCCGGCTGATTGTCCGGCCCAAGGGAGAAGAGCTTATATGGTAATCCGCCTGTTTTCTCAGTGTCGCTCCCCGAAGCAGTGTCGTTTAATTCGTAATGGATCTTGTGGCCCCACGGATCTTCGAGTGTCACCCCGGGCTTGAGATAGGGCCCCAACCATTTCTCCCCCATAGTCTCGCTTTCAAAGGTGGGTTTTCTCAACAGCGCATCCAGACCGCCTTCCTGTTCGCTCGGGTAGTGGCCAATGTTCATGCGATAGGTGTCCAACGCGTTGGCCACCTGCTGGAGCATGATTTTGGTCGTGTTCTTCTCCGCTCCCTTCTGTTGGGGCAGCACAAAGACCACCAGGGCGCCAGCCAGCATCAGCAGGATGACAATAACCAGCAGGATCTCAATCAACGTGAATGCCGGAGCGTTCCGACTTGGGGATCGGCGTGAGGCGACCAGTAACTTCATAGTGGCAACTGAATTGTGATTAGTACGCGACCCAATCCTAGACGAAAACTCCGGACGAACAATTCAAAAAAAGTGAACTGGGCAAAGCCGGCTCTGGGAGCGCGTCCCCGGAGCCTGGGGGTAGCCTGGGGGTAGCCTAAAGGTAGCCTCCGAGTGGCTTCAGGGTGCCTACCGGTTGGCCACCAGGTGGCCTCCGGGTGGCCTCGGGGTGGCTTCAGGATGGCTTCGACCCGAACTTCTGCATTCTGCATTCTCAATTCTGCATTCCCTGGCCACGGGTGGCTTGAAGCCATTCATCATTCATTATTCAGCCTTCTGCATTCCCTGGCTGCAGCCTCAGGGTGGTCGTGACCCGGGTCCGGCCGTTCAAGGTTCAAGGATCAGCGTCTCAGCTTCTTCCCGACTTTAGCCTTTAGCCTTCAGCCTTCAGCCTTTCCCCCCAGGTCTCTGCTTCGCAGTGCGAAAGGAAAGAATCGCGCATTTCGAGCAAGATGTTCTCTCCTGCTGTCTTCTCAGCGCTCATCGCGTCTCTGCGCTTCAAGGGGCCCTCGCATTTTGATTGCGGCTGCTCTGCTCCAAGTCTCTGGCGTGAGGTTCTGGTCCGTGAGATATCTGCGTCCATCAGCGTCATCTGCGGTTGCCGGCTCCGGACTCCTGATTTTTGACCACACCTACAGTAAGGACACAGGACGCAACGGAGGTTGACCGCAGATTACACAGATATGGCGATGAACTGGCGGAGGTCCTTGGCCACAAGGTGGATTTCAACACGGAAGCGTGGTTGAGCAAGTAATTCCGGGAGGAAGTCGTGCGCGAGGCGGCGCCGCTCTATGAGCAAGCACGTCCAGGTCAACCAGGTCGTTGATGGGTGGGAAAGCCTGCCCAGGACTTACTCGGCCATCGTCCCGGCGAGCTAACCCACTCCCCTGGTGGCGCAGGCGTCCCGCCTGTGCTTCGGAGTGGCGTAGGTATCTTGCCCGCGATTCAGGCGGGTGGGTGTCCTCCGGGGCGCCCGCCCGCTCTGGCTCCGGACCGAGCTTATTTCGAGCCCAGTGCGCTTGCCATGGTGAAAATAGGCAGTAGCAGACCTAGAGCCAGGAACCCGATGGCGGCTGCCACACCGCAGAGAATAGCCGGCTCGATGAGCCGCACCGCCTGGTCCACCTGCCGGTTGGTGCGGCGTTCGACCGTGTCCGCAATCTGCACCAGGACCTTGTCGAGATTATTCGACTCCTCCGCGACGGTGATCATCGCCAGAATCTGCTCGGGGATGAACTCGCCTTTAGTCAATGGCTCGGAAAGCCGCTTGCCATCACGCACCGCTTCCGCTGCCTCCGCGATGTTCTCGGCCAGAATTCTCGAGCCGGTCGCATCCTTGCTGATCTTGAGGGCGTGCAACAGCGGCACACCGTTGGCCAGCATCGTACCGAGGATGCGGCAAAACCGCGTGATGGCCAGCAGGCGCAAAGCCATGCCCACCACCGGAATGCGGAGTTGCCAACGCTCGAGTTTCTGGCGTGCTGCGGGCGTCCTCAACGTGGCCCACAAGGCGCTGACGCCCGCCGCCAGGCCGGCCAGGACCAAATACCAATAACCTCGCACCAAATGGCTGAGCCCGAACATAAGCTCGGAAGGCAGCGGCTTCTTCGCATTAGCCAGCAGGGGCTCGAATTTCGGCACAAAGAACATTAGGGCCAAGATCATCACCGTGGTGCCCAGTCCGCACAAAAGCGCCGGGTAGATCAACGCGCCCATGACCTTGCTCCGCAGCTCCTCAAACCGCTCCATGAAGCCAGAGAGGCTCCGGAGAACTTCCTCGAGAAAGGCCGCGCGCTCGCCGGCCTGAATCATTGCCGTGTGCAGGGGAGGGAAGATCTCCGGCCATTGCCTCAGAGTATCGGTCAGGGATTTCCCATCCGCCACCGCGGCTCGAATCTCCTTGAGCACCTCCCGCAGGTTGGTATTGGGAGTTGACTTCACCAGCGAATCCAAGGCCCGTAGCAGCGGAACCCCGGACCCTAACAAGTCCGCCAGTTGGCCGTAGCAGATGCCTAAATCTGAGGTCCGGACCCGGCGCTTCCTGGCACGCTGGCCGGCTGCGCCACCCCGGGCGAGCATGGAGAGGACCAAAAGCTGCTTCTCCGCCAGCACCCGCGAAGCGGCTGATTCGGTTTCGGCCTCCAATGCGCCGCTTACCCGGACGCCCGCCTCGGTCATCGCGGTGTAATCAAACTGCGGCATGGCCTAAGAGATCCGGCCCTTGCGACTATAGAGCAGTGCAGAGCACCACCTCGTCAGGGGTGGTCTCACCTTGTCGCACTTTGTTCCACCCATCCTCGCGCAGCAGGCGCAACCCGGATCGGCGGGCGGTCGCTACCAGTTTGGGGGTAGCAACCCGTTCGATGATCTTCTCGGCGATGGCTTCGGTCATGACCATCAACTCATACAAACCAGTTCGACCACGATAACCGGTGTTGCGGCAGCGCGGGCAGCCGACGCCCCGCGTCAGTTGCTCGCCGGGATCCAGTTTCAAGTCCTGGGGAAGGGCCGCGGGATCTGGGTCATACCGCTGCTGGCAATGCACGCATACCCGGCGTACCAATCGCTGCGCCATCGCGCCGATCAACGTGCTACTAACCAGATACGGCTCCACGCCCATGTCGATCAGCCGCATGGGGGCCGACGCCGCGTCATTGGTGTGCAGCGTGGAAAGCACCAGGTGGCCGGTCATCGCCGCTTGGGTCGCCGCCCGGGCGGTCTCCAGGTCACGAATCTCGCCGATCATCACCACATCCGGATCGTGGCGCAAAATGGCGCGCAGCCCCTTCTCAAAAGTCATCCCCACTTGCTGGTTCACCGGAATCTGGTTGACTCCCTGCAAGTGGTATTCCACCGGGTCCTCGACGGTGAGCACCTTCAAGCTCGGTCCGACAATTGCATTGAGCGCCGCATAAAGGGTCGTGGTCTTGCCCGCCCCAGTGGGGCCAGTCACCAGGATGATGCCATGCGGTCGGTCAATCAGCCCTTTAAACAGACTGTGCGTCGTCTCGTCCATCCCCAGCTCTTGCAGGGTGAACAGGACATTCGATTTGTCCAGCAGCCGCAGCACCACCCCCTCGCCGAACAGCATTGGGATGACACTGACGCGAACGTCCACCTCCCGGCCACCGACTTGAAACTTAATGCGTCCGTCCTGAGGAATACGCCGCTCGGCGATGTTCAGGTTGGCCAGGATCTTGACGCGGCTGATGATGGCCGCTTGGAACCGATGCATCTGCGGCGGCACGGAGGTCTCTTGAAGGATACCATCAATGCGGTAGCGGATTGACATCTGCCGCTCATAGGGTTCGAGGTGAATATCCGAAGCGCGCTCGTTAACAGCTTCGATAATGATTTCGTTGACGAGCTTGATGACGCTGGCCTCTTTGGCCATCTCAAGCAGGTCCTCGCTCGCTTCTGAGACCGTGCCGGCGGCTGTATCGTCCGCCCCGACCATTTCGTCCAGGGTGTCCCCGCCCAGTCCATAGTGGGACTTGATGATCTTGTCGATCTCCTCGCGGGACGCCAGCACGGGCTCGATCTCCAGTCCCGTGCTCAACCGCAGGTCGTCCAGGGCATAAAGGTCATAGGCATCGCTCGTCGCCACACGGAGTGTCCCATTAACCCGCCCAATCGGGATAATGTGCTTCCGGTAAACAATTTTGGCGGGAAGTGCGCTGAGTGTCTCGGGCGGGACCGTGAGATCATCCAGCTTGACCAGGGGCAAATGCAAGTGCTCGGCCATGACCTCGAGCATTTGCTGCTCGGTCAGTAAACCGAGCTTGATAATGGCATGATCCAGACGCAACTGCTGGCTCTCGTGCAGCACACGAGCATCATTGAGCTGTGCTGCCGTCACCAGCTTTCGTTTCAATAATAGTTGCGCGATGTTCATCCAGCTAGATAGCCCCTGTTAAAACCGGGCTTTTCTACAGCTTCACTATCTCTGTTAAGACGCTGTGGCTCAAGGATTATTCGATGACGCGGCGCCAATGTCCTCTATTCCGTAAGCGCTGACTGAGCACGCGGCCTCCTGTGGTGAGCAAGATCAGGATTCAGTGCTGCAAGTCAGGGGACAGGAAGATGTTCTGACATATGGCGGTGGGGTACGCCATGGGCGGTGGTTTTGAACCGAGGATTGGAGCCATAAGAAGAGCTCGGCTCGCAGATCGCACGATGTTGTCGTAAACATTCGGGCAACCCGCATAGGAGCGTGGCCTTTAGGCCGTAGCAATGTCCGAATGCGGTGGCGCTCTGGAGAAAGCCGGCGCTTGGTCACATCCTGCATTTCTGCGGCCTGAAGGCCGCGCTCCTATACGCGGGGGTTTGCCGAATGGCTACGGTTTCCGCGCCGGGATAATCCACGCAAGCGGCTTATTATCAATAAGTTCGATCCAACGGTCAGAATCGAGCGATTTATGCTCTATTTTTCGGCGCAGTTTTCGAACCAACACGCTGCCAGTCAAGGCTGCTCCGCGCTTACTGGACACTACTCCTCTACTACCGACACCCACTCCGTTACTGAAGAATTCACTGAAGGCGACAGCCTGGAAAACCCCGCGCCCACAGGCTTGGGATAGTCGAAGATCACCTCCCGGTTGGCCGGTTGGACTGAGGCAGCCGCCACGAGCCAACCCATGTAACCTCCCAGCAACAGCAGTTGATAAGAACAAAAGCGCTCAGAGTATCTGACAGTCACTTGGTGGCCTTTGGCGGTTGAATCTCGACCAGCAATACTTCGTCAGGAATCTCCAGCTTGATTTCCTGTGCTCCCGAAATGCGCTCCACCGCTTCGGTGGAGGAGTTGGGCCGAAAGAGGCGAATCCCGGGCGAGGCCCAAGGCAGCTTCAGGGTCACCGGTTGGGATACCACTTTCAAGTCCTGGTGTGTTTTGGCGTCATAAGAAGCGGCTTCCTGGAACACCGCCAGCCAGAAGGTGCCGTCCCGCTTCTGCAACAGCGTGTGGCAGAGGTTGTTCGTCGCTCCCGAAAGCTCGAAGGCCACTGAGCCGGTCAGAACCGGCACCCCCGGGTCGGCCAGCAAGTGTAGCAGGTTCTTGAGTGCGATGAAGCAGGGCTTGGGAGCGCCGTTGGTGCGGACCAGACCGAAATGCCTTTCCATATCGCTAAAGGCAGGGTCCGGTTTTTCGTCGAGCAGTTCGTATTTATACGCCTTGGTCATGCCCCGGTTGAAATAGACAAACAGCAGGCGCGGCAGGTATTTCGCTTCAGCCGCTTCGCTCACTCCCGGATGCCCTTGCTCCTCCATCCGGTTGTGATAGCCGCACTCAGTCACCAGGATTGGCTTGTCGCCGCTAACCTTGCGGGCTTCAGCGATGGCCCGCTCCATGGACAAGCCCCAGCCCCAGTGCCGGCTGGGCGGGTTGCCGGCGGCGTAGGGATGCATATTGCCAAAATCCAGATACGGCGTCAGGTCCCCCAGCTTTGCCGGGCTGTCGCGCAGGTTCGCCAGAGAGGAGACAGCCACTGGCAGGTCCCGAGTTGCCGGGTCGCCCTTGACGGTTTTATAAAGGCTCTGCTGCTCGGCTCGGATGCGCGGAACCCAGTCGCCTTTGCCCCGTCCGGCTCGTTGATTCCTTCGATGGCGAAGAGCACGGGCCGGAGCTTACGCGTCCGTTCGGCCGCCCTCTTGGAGTCGGTGATGAACAGGAGCCGAATGCCGTGCTGGCCCAGGTCGAGGTATTTGCCCAATACCTCGTCATTAAACGTGCCGTCGCGGATATGCCGGACACCCAGTTCCAGCAGGCGCGGTTTGACGATGCCTTCATAATCACGGTAGGCGGTGTCAGAGTAGCCGAGGTGCGTATTGACGCCGAAAAAATCCACGAAAGCAGCGGCAGGTCGGGCTGATTCGGCCCTGGTAGTAGCCGGGGCGGCGCACAGCGCCATCGCCAAGACAGAGCTGAGAGTCGGTGCCAGCCGGATGAAGATCTGGAGTGCTTTGGGACATCGGCAAGCCGCGATCTCCTCGGCGGTGCCGGGGATGGGGCCACGCTGACACGTCAGGCTAACTTTCATAATTCACAATTGCGTGCCGCTGACTTTCGTCCAAGCCGAAAACGCGCCCATCGCATGCTGCCGGATTTTGCGCTTCCAAATTCGGTTCCCGCAGAAAGCGAACAGCGTGTCCTTGTCCGGGCCGCCGAGGGCAACACCGATGACACGGCTGCGGTCGGGTACGGGGAGAACGACTTGCGTCGGACCATCGTCGGCGCTCGCCGGCACGAGGCTATAAGCGCCCCAATCTTCGATTGTGGCGCCGATAGTAGTGAAGGCGCCGAGAACCACGGCCGTAACAAGCGAGAATGATCTCATAACCGGGACCGTATCGTATGGTCAGATTAGGGCCACCGCTGAAGTGAGCCGTAGCGCAAGCCTGGGGCGTTCCACTCAATCCACGACCATCCACGCTGTGCTTCATAGTGTCCCCTCGGTTTTACGGCTCAGCACGTCGGATGTGCAACAACCAGTCTTTCAACAGCAGGTTGCCGAGGTAGTCCTCGGGCGTAGGAAACTCGGTCGCGGCGCCACAGTTCACTTTGCCACGGGTGCGCTCATTACTCTGTCCAAGGTCGAACCAGATGTATAGAAACCCGCCCGTTCCCAGAACCGCGCGTCCCGCCGTGGGAACGCGCCTGTTCGCAGGACGAGTCTCTCAAACCAGCATCGACTCCGGGAGTTGCCGTCGGCGGCGGCCGTCGCTCACGAATGAACTGCGCCGCAGCAACCGGGATTCAAAATCGTTCCCTTCGCAGCTCATCTATATTGTCATTGCCGAGGGACTGCGCCATCGGGAGGCAACAGATTGCATCGATGCTCGATCGACAGGGTCCTTCAGCGCACCAGCCTCATTCCGTCAGGATCTGTGCCGCTCTGGTCGGCATAAGCCTATGCGAGGCTCTCCAGCCATCGCGGCATCGGCTTGGACGACCACACCAGTCGCCCCGCTTCGAAAGCGGCGACTCTCCGAAATGGGCTGCGCAAGTCATCGTTATCGAATATCACCACGTGGGGCAGTTCGCGAATGGCGCTCCTGAGATTCGCCATAGTTCGAGGGAATCGGGACACCAGTTTCTCTGGTGGAACATCGTGCCCACCTTGAGCCACGCGCATGGCAACGCGTTGCTCGGACGTCTCCGGGCCAGAGAGGCCGATAAAGCAGAGGACCACCGTGTAACCGACCTGCGCGGCGGTTTGCAGAAAACCCACCTTCTCGCCGACGGGATCCGAGAGCACGGTTTCAAAAACGAAACTCTCTCGCTGCTTGACCAGTTCCTCCCGGAGCTCCCTGACGACCCGGGCAGCCTCATAGGCATCAATATCCAATTCCCGGGCGACTTCATCCGCATTGAGGAAGCGCAGCCCAGCGGGTCTGAGGTGGGCATGGTAGAAGGTTGTCTTCCCCGCGCCATTCGGTCCAACTACCGCCACCAGGATCGGACGTTGATCCAGGATGCGCCCTAATATCCCCTGGTAGTTGGCTCCTTCCCCTGGCGGCTCGGGCTTCCGGCGAACGCTCACGCGTTGGCCGACCGAGCCGGCTGAAACTTACGGTTCACAAATCTGCCCGTGGTCCGCTTGCCGTTGGCCTCGGTTCTCAGCAGCAAACCCGACGAACCGGGCGCCGGTTCAAAGTGGGGATAGGGCAAGGATTTGAGATGGTCAGCCAGGCGCTTGCGTCCTCCAGGTTCATCCATCGATTTGAGGCAGGCCGAGAGGGGCTTCGCCTTCCCGGCCTTGCACAGCGCCAGCATCTCGTCGCCACGCAGGAGGGTTTCAATGGATCGGCCGAGCCGGGCCCAGAACTCAATCTGGCCCGCGATAGATCGCTGCGTGGCTTCACCCATGAGGCGGGCGTCCAGAACCAACGCGTCGGAGACCTTCACTGGTTGACTCATGGGCCTAGGGTAGCAAAATGCTACCGTTTGTCAATCGGCAGCGAAGAACGGAGCGAGTTGCGGGGTTGCCTCCACGCGCAGGAATGGCTTCAGCTTCCGAGCCGTACGATGCCACACGCTTCGGAAGGAAAGCTGGCGGCACGGAATGCGGAGGTGCTAAAGGAGGCGCGGGCTGAGATCGAAAACTAAAGAGGTATGGCGGTCTGACTGTCGCTGGATTTGCGGAAGCCGGAGGCGCTGTCGCAGGCGGTGGAGAAGACGATCGAAGTTCTGGGCGGGATTGATATCGTGGTGAAGAATGCGGTCGCGACCGAGCGCGGGGATTTTCTGACGCTGAGCGAGGATGAAATGGGCATCCGCTGGTTTGCGGGCATCCAGACCCTTCCGAACAGGAATCTCTTTATCTGCAATGTGGGTGGCAAAGTTCCATTCTTGGAGATCTCGCCAGATAAACGAATCGTCTGGCGAAGCCCCAGCGCCATGAACGTCCCCCTTGGTCACGGAATTCAACGGCTGGATGTTGAAGGGAAACCCACGAAGTGATGCCACTGGCGGTGGTGCAGCGGGTTCACGGCTGTCGTTTCAATCGTGCTTCCGACGGGGCACCAACGGGGATCACTCCGGTGTGAACTTGAAATCGTGGATGATCACCTCGACCTCCTGACCGTTCTTTGGTGCCATTCCCTTGAACAGCCACAGGTTGATGTGCACCGGCATTGGCTGTTGCGAAACGTACCGTGGCGCCTCGCTGGGACTGTAAACCCAAGCGTTGATCTCCTCGCGGTCATCCTCACGGTGGCCCTGCAGCGATCGGAATTTCACCTCGCCGCGGCTCCAGTTGAATCGGTGCGTCGTCTCGTCACCGGTCAAAGTGAACGGGAAGGACTTGGAAGCGCGCTTTAGCGACTTCGCGACCGGCCACACGGTGTAGTTGCCCATCGGGTTCTTCGCCTCGCCCCACCGTGCGAATTCGATGTCGATCTCGTGTGTGCCATCCGGTCCCATATCTCCAGTGGGGTAATTAAATAGTCCCAGCACCACATTGTCGTCGAAAAGGTCCAGCCGGCCGGTGGCTTGAAACTGGTAGCGGCCAAAACCCAGGCGTCTCCGCATCGTGATTTCGGCACAGGACCATTTTCCATCCCGCAGGCTGATTTTTAAATGCAGGTTGGTCGATGCATCCAGCCAGGCGTTGTTCTCGTCCCACGCATTGGGGCCAGGCCCGCCCCGGCCCGACCTGACGGCCCAAGTGCAGCCCCCGAATTCAATGTCCTTGGCCTGCGTGGAGCAACCCAACGCCAAGACCAATCCCGCCAGCAGACATTTTGCTTTCCGGTTCATCATCACCAGTAAAACAGCCGTGATCTACCCGAACGCCTTCCGAGACAGCGTATGACGCGACCTCATGCTCCTGGGTGTCGCCTGGTTCCTCACGAGCTGATCCTGCCGGCAATTGCCGAGGGGCCGAAGTGTGTGATGTTCATCCGATTCCGTTCAACTTGTTTCGGTCATCGCCTGTGTATTTCGAGGTTATGGATTATTGATCCATGACCAGATGGTCCTCCCGCTTCTCAGCGGCCCCGGGTGAAACCTTCCCCATGGATTCGGTACACGACACAATCTCCTGCCCCACCTGGTTGAACGTCGCCCGCTCGTCTGGTTCTGCCATAATTACCTTTCGATTGCGGTCAGATATTAAACGACCCCCGGATTTGATGCGAGCGGTTCCTTCAGAACTCACGCCAAGTCAGTTCCTTGTCCTCCACTCCAAACCCAGGCCAAATTGGCTCCTATGGTTGTTCGACTAACCGAAGTGTCCCACACCCGTCACACGCAGAAAGTTCGTCTTTGATTTCCCGCCCAACGGCGCATACTACAGCCTTCGATATGGCAACACTATGACAAGCCAGAACCACAAACTCAGGAATGCATGGGCCATGGGCTCCGTGCTCCTTCTCACCGTAACGTCCTGCTCCAGCCCAGCGCCGCGCCATGCGGCGATCGAACTGTTCGACGGCAAGACTTTGAGCGGCTGGTCTTACGTGCTGGCCGATCACCAGGTCAAGATGGAGCAAGTCTGGAGCGTCCAGGATGGCATCCTCATTTGCCAGGGCACGCCGGTCGGGTTCATTTACAAAGGGCCTGAGGTGACTGATTTTCGACTAATCGTGGAATACCGTTGGCCTCCGGGCAGCGAACCGGGCAATAGCGGCATCTTTTCTCGCATTAGCAAGCCCATGCAGGGGATTCCCCCGGCGATCGAATGCCAGTTGAAGCATGGCAGTGCAGGGGACGTTCTCGGGTTGCAGGGCAAGCAGATTGCCGCCGGCCAACCGCGCTTTTTCTCGGTCTCGAAGCACCCTCTGGCCGGGGATATCGCCGGGGTGACGAAAACAGCGGATGCGGAAAACCCGCCTGGACAATGGAACCGGGTTGAGATTGTGGCCCAGGGTCCGCGTTACTCAGTCAGCATGAACGGCAAGCTGATCAACACTGCCGAGGGGGTGGAGGTCGTTGCGGGCCCCATCGGACTCCAGTCCGAGGGAGGGGTGATCCAGTTCCGCCGGGCCACTCTAAACGTCCTGGACCCATGAGGGCGGCATCGCCGAGGCTTCGGTGCCGGAGGCGTTGATTCAGGCCGGCATCGCGTTGGGGAGAAAAACGGGCACTGGAAGGCGGAGGATTGGTGGAGTTCTCGGCTGCAAATTCCGACGACTGAAGGGTGGGCGGCTCGTTGTTCGCGTTCTTCCGATCTGCCCAAGCTCCTTCCATAGTGGCTTCAGGACAGCATCTTCCAGCGCCATCATTCTTATCTGTTTTGTGCCTTCTAGATCGCTTGCCTTCTTCAACCACGCCCGGGCTGCTTTCAGATTTCCAAGCTGACATGCGTAACAGGCCGGAATCAATCGGCTCTGGGGCGGTGCTGCCTGAGCGCCCCCAAATGATGTTGTGGTTCACCCGCACACTTGAATCTGACAATCCGAACCTCGCCGTCATAATCATTCTGCCCAGCCTCATCCGGCATGATTCCGAGCACCTTCTCCGGCGGATAACCACCTGTGCCCGCCCCAATCAGCGGAAAGGCAATCGAGCGGCAACCCTCCCCGCAGGCAACGGCGAGTGCGCTGCTAACGCATCCGCGAATAGCCCGCTCCGAGGAACGCTAGAACATGGTGATGCCCGCCACATGGATGATGGCCCGGAAGGGCAACCGCCCAGCACTGGTTTGGACCGCGCCGCCGTGCGGAATCGGCCCGTGACGGGCCAACTCGCGGAACTGCTCGTTGCCTGCCCGGCGCTTGATGGTCCCGGAGATACCCTGCGACAGCAACAGCCACCAGGGGATGATGTTCCGGTTCCAGGCGTTGACGATGATCTCCACGTCTCGGCAGCAAATCGCCATCGCAAACTCGCAGTGTCATTGCGTTTAATCAAGTCTGCCAGAAACGAACCTGCTCGCGATCAGGGCACCATGGCAAGGAACAAAAACACGACAAACACGACGAGATGCACCGCTCCCTGAAGGACTGTGGCTCGCCCGCCGGTCAGGGTCATTGACGAAAGCAGGAGGGTGAGCGCCAGCAAGGCAACTTCCTTCGGAGGCAGGCCCAGAGACAGCGGTAGTCCCAGGGCGATAGCAGTGACCGCCACGGCTGGTATGGTCAGGCCGATGGTGGCGAGAGCAGAGCCTAGCGCCAGATTGAAGCTGATTTGCATTCGATTGCGGGCGGCAGCCCGCACAGCAGCCCATGTTTCGGGCAGCAAGACCATGAGCGCGATAGCAACGCCAACGACGCCTTGCGGCATTCCCGCCGTTGCGACTGCCTTCTCGATGCTGGGAGACATCACCTTGGCGAGGCCAACGACAGCGATAAGGGAAACCAGCAGAAGCGCTACACTCAGCCACGCGACAACCGCTGGGGGCGGTACTGCGTGCGCATCCTCCGACTCGACGCCTTCGGGCAGGAAAAAGTCGCGATGACGCCCAGTCTGTACAAAGACAAAAACCACGTAGAGCACCAACGAAACCGCACCGGCAAAAACAAGCTGGGCAGAAGAGAACGTTGGTCCGGGGGTGGATGTGGTAAACGTTGGCAGGACCAGCGTCAAGGTGGTGAGGGTGGTCAAGACCGCCAACGGCGGGGTGGTTCCTTCCACTCGGAAGGCGAGCACGTGGTGCCGCAAGCTTCCCACCAAAAGGCACAGGCCAACCACCCCGTTGCAGATGATCATGACAGTCGCAAACACCGTGTCGCGGGCCAGAGAACTTGCCCCCGCACCGGCGGAGCGCATCATAGAGACGATTAGGGATACCTCAATCAAGGTGACCGCCAGGGCCAGCACCAGCGTCCCGAAAGGCTCGCCGACGCGATGCGCAATCACTTCGGCGTGATGCACGGCGACGAGGACGGAAGCAATGAGCGCGGCGGTGGCACCGGAGAGCAGAACCCAGCCCGGGGAAGTTCTCGCGCTCACAGCCAGCATGACACAGGCCGCTACGGGCACCGCGATACTCCAAAGAGGCACGTTTTTGATAAAACTACGATTCATTGCCCAACCTTAAGCAATGTGTCCATATTCACAAGCGACCATGTCCTTCAAGAGCCCGTAAGGTCAGGCCGGATGTAATTGGCGCGGGTCACCGGCAGTGGCCACGGGCTCCAGGACGACGGTGGCTGAGGCGGCCCTTCAGTGCGGAGTCAGGCGCCCCCCCCCCCCGGCGAAGCTGCCCAGCGCCGGGGCGATCAGCACGCAGGTCGTTGGCATCCGGGACCGACTCACGCGGACCCCCCAGCTACGGTAGCGGAGGAGTCGCGATTTCAATGTTCCCGGAGGGCGAATAAGGCGTTTCGTTCAACGCTGAGTTCCTTGTGCATGGCAAACCGGCGGAGGTATGGACCCCGGCACTCCACGCTCTCCTCGGCATCCACATGAAAGCCGTTGTGGTCGAAAAAGGGGCGGGCTGCAAGGCTGGCGTGCGTAAAGACTCTCAGGCACCCTTCTGAACATAACGCGGACTCGACGCGGAAATAGAGCCGTGTGGCAACGCCGCGACGAGCGAAGGCGGGATGCGTGAAAAGAAGGTCGAGGTAGCCATCGTGCCTGCAGGAAGCAAAACCCGCGAGAACGCCGTCACAGTCGGCCACGAAGGTATGAACTGAGGCAAGGCGCTGCTGCCATTCCTCCGAAAGGGGCGTAGCTGGTGCCCATGCGGCAATCTGCTCAGGCGAGTAGAATGGTGCAGCCAAGGAACGAATCGAAGCGGTGTAAACTTCGATGACGCTCGGCAGGTCGCTTGGCTCGTATAGTCGCTCGTTCACCTTCGAGCGCCCGGTTACCCCCCCCCAACTCATATCAATGAAACTGAACCTATTCTCCAACCGTGCCCTGGCCTGGGCCTTTTTGTATATCGCGGTCGCGCTTGGTCAGGTAGCTGGCCAAACAAAGCCAGCGCCCGCCACAACTAACGAATCTGGCACAGTGCGCGTGGTGGTGGCTTACGATTCGCTCACCGGCAACACCGAGAAAATGGCGGAGGGGGTTGTGGAAGGCGTCAAACGGCAACCGGGCGTAGCGGTCAGCTTCGAGAAGGTGGAGGAAGTTACCAAGCAGGACTTGGAAAGCGCGGACGGGATCATCCTGGGTTGCCTTACGTACCACGGCACTCTTCCGGGCAAGATGAAAGCGGTAATTGACGACTGGTCATGGAAGATGAAGGTGGATTTCACGGATAAGGTGGGCGGAGCATTTTCGACGGGTGGCGGCCAGGTGGGCGGCAAGGATGATGTTCATGCTTAACAATCGGATGGTGGTGGCGGGACCGCTTGATCCGGGAGTGAGCGAAGGCGAGCTGGACAGCGCACGGCGGCTGGGAGAGCGCGTGGCTGGGCTGGCCGCAAAGCTAAAAAGAGCTGGGAATCCCGCCCAAGAGCAGAGGTAGTGATAGCCCCGAGCAGCCTGTGGAGACATGTGGTGGTTCGAAATCACCTGGGCGGCAACCTCCAGCCTGTGCCGGTGTTGTAAACCAAGAGTGAAAAGAGAACTTACTGAGAGAAAGGACAACTACCCTGTGAAGGTTACGATTGCACTATTCGTCGTCGGACTGTTGAGCGCCTGTCTTGTCGGCTGCGCCACGCCAGGCCGGTCTTATGATAACAGCGAGATCGCCATGATCCAGAAGGAGGTCACCACGGAGGCGCCGCTTATGGATTGGTTTGGTGCGCCAAGCTCGCGATCACTGGGGCCTGAAGGCAGCAAGACGTTGAGCTGGAGGTTTTCGCCAGGGAAAGGTTGTGCGACAAGTTCACCTGGCAGATTAGAAGTAAGGTTAGGCGCTGGCGGGAATGTCACAACGTATTTGGCCTACGTTGGCTCGAAGTAACGTGCCGCCCAATGAAACGAGCACCCTGGACAACTGGATTCATGCTGACCGCTTCGAAGGCGATGGCGGTTCAGAGGATTCCACTGCTCCGCTTTCCGCAAAGTAGATGGGCCTTTTAATTGAACGATGGGGGCCGCAGCCGTAGTTTTAGCCAGATTATGAACACGTCAGCGCGAACCCACAGCAAGGTAATCGGCTACGTGCTCTGGGTCTTTGGTTTCACCGACGCCCACCGCCTTTACTACGGCAAACCCGTTTCCGGCACCATCTGGTGCTTCACGGCGGGTCTGTTGCTCATCGGCTGGATTGTTGACCTGTTCCTGATTCCGCCGATGGCTCGACGAGCCGATTGCCGCTATGCGACTGGCCCGAAAGACTATTCGGTCGCTTGGATTCTGCTCGCCTTCCTGGGTGTGTTCGGAATTCACCGGTTTTACCTGCGCAAGTTGGCACAGGCCTTCTCTACCTGGTGACAGCCGGGTTATTCGGAATCGGGCTGATCTACGACTTCTGGACGCTCAATTCGCAGGTCAGTGAAATCAACTTGAGCAAGCAAGCAAAGTGAAAGAGGATAAGGTATGAAAACCTCAGAGCTAGTGTTCATCGGCATCAAAGGATCGGTCGTCGCGCTGAATCTCGCCACGGGCCGGCAGGAGTGGGCGACACACCTCAAAGGCTCGGATTTCGTCAACATCGTCCTGTCAGATGGGGCAGTTCTTACCTCCTGTTACGGCGAGATCTTTTGCCTTGATCCGCTCACGGGCAATGCGCTGTGGCGCAATCCGCTCAAAGGCTTTGGAACCGGGCTAGCCACCATGGTAACCGAGCAGAATCCGGGAAACGGCAACACGCCCGTTTTGGCTGCGAAACGCCGCCGCGACGCGCAAGCTGCGGCTTCTGCCGCGGTAGTCGCCGCAGCCTGACCTGCGTCGCGGTCAACCGCGGCGGGTTTAGTGTTCCCGATTGATAGAGGAGAAGGAATCCTGCTGTCCGGAATGCTCGTCATTTTGGGCGGCAGTTCAGTTCGAGCCAGCGAAGGCCGAATAAGTCGTGACGTTTCCGGCAATACCCAACCTGACTTCTAGCGAAAGCCGGCGCTTGGCCACACCGTGCGTTTCTGCCGCCTAAAGGCCGCGCTCCTATACCCGCGGGTTTGCCGAATGGCTACCGCCCCGGGCGTTGTCGTACGGCGCCCTCGCCGGGTGGCTCGCACGCGGGCCGAGTCACCGGATAGTGCGTCTGTCCGGGCAGCCCAAAAAGTGACTGGCGAGGGCGCCAGTCACGGCGCCCGGGGCGGGCGCGGTCCCCTACTACAATCCAGGGCGAATGCCCTGGGCTGGTATGAGGCAGGCTGTTGGCCTGAAAGCGATGGCGTCTCTTCCCAAGCCCGGATTGGGCAGCGGGCCGCAGTCTATACCAATAAGCTTATGGTCTTTATCTACAGAAGGTGCCCCCTTCAAGCCCTATCGCGGCTGCTGAAGGACTTTGCCCTGCGCCCACCCTGGCAGGGCGAGTGACAAGGTCGCTGCCTGGCCGGAGCGCTGGCCTCCTCGCCGGCTTAGACCTGCCTAAATCCACACATTGGCGGCCTTCGCAGGGTCTAAGCCGGCGAGTACGCCAGCGCTCCACCGACTTTGTCACCTGCCCTGCCCACCGTGGCCTACAGGCGGTTTGTGGTATTGACCCCGAATTTCTTTTCGTTAGTCTTCGTCAAATTATTGCTGTAACAAAGCACGTGCTATCAAAATCGTTTATGGAAAATAATGTAACATCCTCATCGGCCGCGCTTCCGCGCCGCGACTTCCTCAAAAAGACGGCTGCGGCCGCCGCAGTGGTGGCAGCGACTCCGCTGTTAAGAACGCCGGTCTATGGCCAGGACCAGGCGCCGTCGGCGAACGTCGCCGGGGCCAATAACCGTATCCAGGTCGCGATTGTCGGCGTGGGATTCGGCATCGGCCAGAACCACTTGAAGGGCATCCAGGAGAAGGCGACTGAGAACAATACCGTAATCACCGCCGCGTCCGATGTGTTCAGCAAGCGCCGGGACTTCGCCAAGACGAATGCGAATCTCAAGGACGCGGATGTCTATGATGACTACCGCAAGATGCTCGAGCGCAAGGACATTGACGCGGTGCTGGTTGCCACACACGACCCGTGGCACGCGCAGATTACGATGGATTCGGTGGACTCGGGGCGGCACGTCTATTGCGAGAAGCCACTCACGCGCTATCTGGGAGAGGCGTTCAAGGTTTATGATAAGGTCAAGAGCAGCGGGAAGGTCTTCCAGATCGGCTCGCAAGGCTGCTCGGCGGGCGGCTACCACAAGTGTGCGGAGCTGATCAAGGCCGGGAAGATTGGCACGCTCGTCTGGGGCCAGGCCTGGTATTCGCGCAACAGCCTGAACGGTGAATGGAATTACACCCTCGAGCCGGAAAGTTCGGAGAAGACTATTGACTGGGAGCGCTGGCTGGGGCCGGTGAAGCAGCGTGACCCGTTCAGCCCCGAACAATTCCACCGTTGGCGCAAGTACTTCCGATATTGCGCTGGGCCGCTGGGCGATCTGGCGCCGCACCGGCTGCATCCGCTGATGCTCGCCACGGGCAGCCCTGAGTTCCCGGTGCGGGTGGTCTCCGTGGGGACGCACAATGTGCATATTGACAAGAACGTGGAAGGCACTCCAGAGCGGGAGATACCCGAGCATGCGCAATTGATCGCCGAGTTCCCCAGCGGCTATGTTATGATGGTCACCTGCTGCACCGTGAACGGCTCGACGCCCGGACTGAGCCTTTACGGGCACAAAGCCAACCTCGAGATTGATGCCTCGGCTTCGAAGGTCAACCTGGTGCCGCAGCGCGAGTTCGGCGATGACATTGATCCCGAGAACTTCGCCAACCTGCAACCCGAGGAGATTCGGGTGCACGAGAAGAACTGGTTTGATTGCATCCGTTCCGGCAAGGCGCCGAACGCGGACATTGAACTGGCTATTCGGGTGCAAACCGTCATTTCGTTAGCCGAGATGTCTGATCGGCTGAAGATCGCGTGCTTGTACGACGAAAAGACGCGCAAGGTCACGACGGACGGCGGAACGGCCGTGACGCCGATTACGTACGGGACACTGCCGCAGTCCTGATCCGACCCGAAACGGAGTATTGGATTGATGGATTGATGGAGTAATGGATTGGTGGAAGCACCACTCCGTTACTCTATTTTTTCATTATTCCAGCACTCCATTCCCCCATGGCCCCCGTCACGCTTGCCTGCCATGCGATGGCGACGCGGTTCGAGGTCGTATTGCATGGGGATAATCCCGTGGCCCTGCGGGCGGCAGGGGAGGAGGCGCTGCGGTTGGTCGAACAACTGGAGGAGCAACTCAGCCTGTTTCGCGCCAGCAGCGAAATCGCGCTGTTGAACGCCCGGGCCGCGCGTGAGGCCGTGCGGGTCACACCGACTCTTTTCGCACTCTTGCAGCAGGCGCAGAGGCTGCATGATGAGAGTGGCGGCGCGTTTGATATCACTATCGCCCCACTGGTCCGGTGCTGGGGATTTATGGGAGGAAAGGGACGGATGCCCAGTGCGGAGGAAGTGGTCGAGGCGCGGGCGAAGGTGGGCATGGGACTGGTGGGGTTGAGGCCAGAGGATTTCACGGTCCGGTTTGCACGGGAGGGAGTTATGTTGGACTTGGGGGCAATCGGCAAGGGCTACGCCGTGGAACGGGCGGCTGAAGTATTGCGCGAGGCAGGGGTCACCAGCGCGCTGCTGCACGGGGGCACCAGCTCTGTTCAGGCCATCGGACAGCCGCCGGGAGAGGAGTTTTGGAAGATCGCTATCGAAACCCCCTCGCCCTCAGAGGACACTTCGCCAACATTGCTCGCAACGGTGCCGCTTAAAGACGAGGCGATGTCCGTCTCAGGCGTGTGGGGCGATTCCTTCCAGGTGGGAGGAAGGACCTTCGGCCACATCATTGACCCACGCATCGGCGAACCGGTCGTGGGCACGGTGCTGGCAGCGGTGGTGCTCCCTTCGGCCACGGAGACGGACGCGCTGTCGACGGCCCTCCTGACGCTGGGCAGGGAGGGACATGAGCGGATTGCTGGCCTGCGGCCGGGGATGAGGACGCTGGTGGTGAGCGAGTCGGGAGGACGATTGAGTGTGGAGGCGAAGGGTATCGAGGTGCGGTCGGAAGATCTGTAAGCGGGGGAGGGGGGAAATCCGAAACCCGAAACCCGAAATCCGAACAGGGCAGGGGACTGCAAGAGGAAGCGGCTGCTGCGAGTGTTGGCCCTGGCTGGGTGCGGGGCCTGAGGTAGATCGGTTCACAAGGCGGCGAAGGACGTGGCGGTTTCGGGCTTCGGACTTCGGATTTCACCCTCAAAGTACATTGGCGACCGCCAGGAACGGGTTTGACTCGCAGGCCGGCCGCCCTGAGATTTCTAGACAAATCATCCAATCGGCGACGCTTTACCGGCTGAAATCGCGTGAATAGCGGTTCCATAAATGAGATGGCTAAACAGATGGATTGGGAACGTTGGGTCCTCGACCACGCTCCTGGACTGTTGCTCTTTGCCCGCCAGCGAAGCCGCTGCGAGGCGGATGCACAGGACGTGGTGCAGGAGGCCTTGGTCGAAGCCTGGCTGCGGCAGGCTGATGGGTCGCCGCCGCCGCTCGCATTGGTTTTCGCCACTATCCGCCGACGGGCAGTGGATTGGGGACGCAGCCAGGACCGCCGCGCTGCCCGCGAGGCTGCCGCGCAGGCCGAAACTCCTGAATGTTGGTTCGATTCCGGCATCGAAGACCGTGAACGCGGGCGGTTGATCGAGGATGCTATGCGCAAGATGCAAGCGAACTATCGTGAAGTCGTAACCCTGAAGACGTGGGGCGGCCTGACCTTTGCGGAGATTGCTGAGGCGTTGGAGATCCCTGCCAATACGGCGGCGTCCCGTTACCGCTATGGCCTTGAGGAACTCCGCAGGGTTCTGGGAAGCAAAAGGGTGATCGAGTCGTTGCGAGGTTGATGCCATGAGCCTGAACGATAACGAACTGGAACGTCTTGAAGCCGAATTGCAGAGCGTCCGCCCTGCGGTGCCGCCGTTGGATTTCATGCGGCGCCTCAAGACCGAGGTGCCAGCCTTGGTGGCAGAACGCCGGGTACAGGTCGCGCCGGCAACGCCATCTGCGCGGGCGGAAATTCCGGTGGAGCCCGAAATGGTTCGCGCCTCAGAAGCCGGCGTTTGGTCTTCCTGGCTGCCTTTGGTTTTGCGGTGGCTGGCGCCAGCAGTGGCCGTGGTGGTTCTGGGTGCAATCGTCTGGCGCGCTAACCTGCCAGCCAGTCGGCCGTCACAAACCGCCAGTGACCCAGTAAGAGCTGATGACGTGCAGATAGACCAACAACTCGTTTCATCGTTCGACACGGTGGCGACGTTGCCCAGTGGCGAGCCAGTGCGGTTCCGCTGCCGGGAGTGGATGGATGAGGTGGTGCTGCGCGATTCCAGACGGGGATTTGAGGTGGCGCGCCGCGTGCCACGCGTGGAAGTAGTGCCCGTGAGTTTTGAAACATATTAACCAATAACGACAACCAGTAATGACCGTATGAAAGCAAATATGATCAGAGACAGATTTCAAGTTCTTCTGGCGACCGGTGCGTTGGCGATCGGTTTTGCGAGCATCGCTCGCGCCCATGTCCTGCCCAGATACCAAATTGAAGCCGAGGCAACGGCTGCCGCTGAAGAAGGCGCGGAGGCCGGCCCGAAAATGGAAAAGCACATCATCGTCGAGACCAGCGAGGGCGACAGCGATGCGCCCCTCGCCAAGCAGGAACGGCGGGTAATCGTCCGCACCCAGGTGGCCGGCGATGCTGAGGACAATGAGGGAAATGAACCGGGCACCAAACAGAAGAGGTTCATCATCCGCACTATGGATGGGGACGCACCCGCCGAGCACGGTGCCGGCAAAGAAGTCGCGTGGCTGGGTTTATCCGCAGAGGAGGCATCCGAAGCGCTGGCGGCGCAACTGGGTTTGCAGGCTGGGGAAGGCTTGCTCGTTACCTTTGTAGCCACCAACAGCCCAGCCGCCAAGGCGAGCATGCAGAAGAACGATTTGCTCATTGAGTTCGATGGTCAGAAGCTCGTGCTGCCGGCGCAATTGAGGAAGCTCGTCCAGATGCACAAGGAAGGTGACAAGGTCGCTCTGACCTACTACCGCGGCGGGAAGAAGCAAGACACGACAGCGACCCTCGGCAAGACCAAGACAGGGCTGGGTTTGTTTGGCGAATCGGGCGGCTTGGACGGTTTGAAGCAACTCCATCTCCAGCTCAAAGATCTCCCCTCCCTGGATGGCCTGAAGGAGCACATGAGTGAGTTGCGCGATTCCCTGGCCCAGGCGGGCGTGAACCGGGAGAATATCCAGATCGAAGTCCGGCGGGGCCTGGATCAGGCGAAGAAGGCACTCGCCGAAGCTATGGCGCAAGTCCATGAAGGCAAACTCCGCACTCACTCGGCTCACCAGGCGCTGGAAGAACTGGCCCGCAACGGCGTCGAGGTGGACAAGGACGCCACCGTGACAATCAAGAGCCGCAATGAATCGGTCCGCACCATCGTCAAGACCGACGATACCGGGACGTTTGTGATTGTGGCCAATCCCAAGAAGCGCCTCACTGCGCATGACAAGGACGGCAAGCTGGCCTTTGACGGAGAGATCGAGACCAGTGAGCAGCAGGAGAAGGTGCCTAGGGACATTTGGAAGAAAGTTCAGCCAATGATCGAGCAAATGAACCAAGGCAAGGAAGACGAACCCGGCGCCGCCGAGCCGGCTCCTAAGAAGACCTCCTCCCGGCCGACTGGCGGGCGGTTGTTCCATAGTTCGCACCTGCTGGCGGACCTGCGCACTTTCACCGGGATGATGGAGTACCTTCTCGAACCCGAATACCGCCTGCCGGGGATCCTGGGAACAAATGGCCTCGCTGCCAGCCTCGGAACGCGTCTGGGAGCCTGAGCGCTGAGTCTGCTTCGAAGGACGGATCGGGAGCGGAAAGATGTCGGAAGTGCAAACGCCCGTTTGAAAATTCATTTCTCTGCGACTACCTTCAGCATGAAACGATATGCTAGAGGACCGTTATTATGTGCGTCGACCGGCGTTTGGGCCGGCCTGGTCGGCGACGGTAGTGTTATTGGTGGTGAACGTGGTTGCGTTCATTCTCCAAAATGTCCTCTATACCTTCTTCCCTGGTTTTCGGACCGATGCCTACCTGGCCTTAAGTGTTGACGGGCTCCGGCACGGGTTTGCGTGGCAGTTGCTGACCTACCAGTTCATGCACGGCGGCTTGTTGCACCTGCTGCTGAACTGTTGGGCCATTTATGTGTTCGGCCGGGAGATCGAAGGGACACTGGGCTGGAAGCCGTTCCTAACGTTGTATTTTACGAGCGGCGTGATCGGCGGGATGTTCCAAGCGCTGGCAGGGGTGCTGCTGAGAGGGGCGTTCGCCGCGCCGGTGGTTGGGGCGTCGGCTGGCGTCTTCGGGCTCGTATCTGCATTCTCGACGCTTTATCCGGAGCGGTCGCTGACGCTGCTGCTCTTCTTCATTATTCCTGTGAGCATGCGGGCCAAGTTTCTGCTGCTTTTTAGCGCGCTGCTTACGGTCTTCGGAATCATCTTCCCGAGGGATAACATCGCACACGCCGCCCACCTCGGGGGCTTGCTGACCGGGATCGTATTTGTGCGGTATGCTATGCATTGGCATTGGCGCTGGCCTCGTATCCCGCGCATTCGAAGCCATCCGGTCCGGCCACTGGTCAAAGTCCCGCGACGCTCCTCTGCGGAATGGGGCCAAAAACAGGGCGGCGCGGAGGAGGACTTGCCAGCCGCTGAGTTCCTGAGCAAAGCCGTGGATCCGATTCTGGACAAGATCTCCGCCCATGGCATCCAGAGCCTGACTGAACGCGAGCGCCGGATACTCCAGACGGCGCGGGAGAAGATGGTAAGGCGGTGACGGCCTTGGGGCGTCGGAGCGTGGGAGCGTCTGAGCGTCTGAGCGTGGGAGCGATGATGCGAGGAGGATGGCGAGGGGAGACCTCAACTTGACGCTGCAACGCTTTTAACGCTTTAACGCTCCGACGATATGGATAGAGTGTGGCCATGATTCAACGTTACTCGCGCCCCGTGATGCGGGAAATCTGGAGCGAACAACGCAAGCTGGAGATCTGGCTGCAAATCGAACTCCTGGCCAGCCAAGCGCTCAGCGCCGAAGGACTGGTTCCAAAGAAGGATTTCGCGCAGATCAAGAAGCGCGCGGCATTCAGCCTGGATCGATGCAAGGAGCTGGAGCGTACCCTCAATCACGACGTCATCGCCTTCACGACCAACGTCGCCGAGAACATTGGGGCGCCCGCCAGTCGTTGGCTACACTTCGGGCTGACCAGCAGTGATATTGGGGATACCGCCTTCGCTGTCCAAATGGTGCAATCGGCCGACATTCTCATAGAGGACGTGCAGGCGCTGCGCAAGGTGATCGCCGCCAGAGCTAAAGAATATCAACTTACGCCCATGATTGGGCGCAGCCACGGCATCCATGCCGAACCGACGACGTTCGGCTTGAAGCTGGCGTTGATGCATGACGAATTTGGCCGGGCGGTGGAACGACTCAAAGCGGCGCGGCAAACGGTGGCAGTAGGCAAGCTGTCCGGCGCGGTTGGGACCAGCGCGCATCTCTCGCCGCAAGTCGAGGCCATTGTATGCAAGGCGCTGGGCCTGCGGCCTGCGCCGATCGCCACCCAGATCGTTCAACGTGATCTGCACGCCGAGTTTATGGGTGCGCTGGCCCTGGTTGGCGCCAGCATCGAGCGCTGGGCCACCGAGTTCCGGCACCTCCAGCGCACCGAGGTGCTGGAAGCCGAGGAATTCTTCGCCAAAGGCCAAAAGGGTTCGAGCGCCATGCCGCACAAGCGCAACCCGATCACCAGCGAACGACTCAGCGGGCTGGCGCGCGTTCTGCGCGGCAACGCCGTCGCCGCGCTGGAGAATGTCGCCCTGTGGCACGAGCGCGACATCAGCCACAGCTCGGTCGAGCGCATCATCTTTCCGGACTCCTGTACCCTGCTGGATTATATGCTCGTCACACTTACGAAGCTGGTGGAAGGACTGATCGTTTATCCGGAGAACATGAAGCGCAACCTGGGGTTGTCGCTCGGGATGTGGAACTCGCAGACCGTCTTGCTGGCGCTGATCAGGAAGGGGCTCACGCGTGAGGAGGCGTATGATCTGGTCCAACGGAATGCAATGGGGACCTGGCAGGCCAAGCACGCGGGCCGGGGGGATGCCGACTTCCTCAGCCAGCTCAAGTCCGACCCCGAGGTCGCCAAACACTTCAAGGCGGGCGAGTTGGAGGCGCTCTGTTCACTGGAGTTCCATTTCAAGGAAGTGAAGAACCGGTTCCGGAAGCTAGGGCTTTGATCCAGCACAGCCGTGAGGTCGAGTTACTCCCTATGACACGGCTGCTGCGTTGCCTTGCGCTTTGCCTCCTGGTGTTTGCGTGTCGAGCGGCTGATACATGGCAGGCGCCATTAGGCCGGATGCCGCTCGGGACGAACGTCACCCAACTGAACCGCACGAATTGCGTCGGCATCATGCTGGGCGCCTTCCGATCGAATAATGTCGTGAAGGCTTTGGTCTTTATGCCCGGGGCAACCGACGAGTTCTATTTCTTCCGCCGCGCCCAGGCCGATTTGACCAATAGCCCGGCTTCGCTGCTCGACGCCGTCAGCGCGCTGACCAAGCAGACGCTCATCCGCGCGACGTTCCGCCCGCCGCTGCTACTGCTGCATACCGATCAAGACTTGCTGGAACCTGTGATCAAGGTCGAGCACCAGCCGACTGCGGACAAGCTCAGGCAGGCCCGGTTCGTGCGGCATTGGGTCTATAATGACCGCGATTGGGACTTCATTCGGCCCGCGCTGGGATCGTCGCTACGAATCGGTTTGCGTCCCTGGCCGCGTTCGCAAGATTCGTGGCATTTCTACCGGCACAGTTTCGCGGCTTGGAATTTGACCGGGTGGGAGGCGCTGGAGTGCACCGCGTTGGCTGGAGAAACGGCCGTTACTGTGCTCCGAAAGAAAGCGGTCTTTGTGCACGACCTCCTCCCCCGCGCTGCGCCGAAGGTGGGCGAGTTCCTCCGCTGATGTGGTTAGCTTGGCGTTGCGTTCGCGCCTGCTCGAAACGGCCGGTTTGTCCCCTCGTTGTTGTTCTCGTTCTCGCTGCCCGATTTCCAGGGTCTTTGGATTACGAGGGCGACGACGAGGACGATATCAACCGCCTAGCCACTCGAACCACCCGCTAAAAGTCGTGCATCAGGATCGCTTCGAGGCGGCGGCAGATTTCGCGGCCGTATTCGGTCCAGATGCCTTGGCCCCAGTAACGGTAGCAACTGGTTTGCGAGCAGAGCAGGTGGAATAGCGCGTTGCGGAATCTGTCATCGCTCGGCGACACCCCTCGTTTAAGGACCTTCTCGTAAAAGAGCGAACTGCACTTCTCCATCGGGCCGAGCAGCGATTCGTAACCTTTTACCCAGGAGATGTTATTCGTCCAACTGCCGCCGTCCATGTGGAAGCGATGGTCTTCCTTCTTAAGCTGTTCGATGATCTGCGCTAGTCGGTCGGCACCCTCGCCCGGCTTGAACTGGTCCCAAATCCGCTTCTGGCAGATGGGCTGCACGGTCGGCAAATCCGGCTCACGCAGGCCCATGGCAAAGAGGTATTCCAGGTATTCGGTCACATTCACGACGGGCGTGACGGAACCGGCGCACTCGCGCATGACCTCGAGATATTTCGACGGGAACTCGTTCATCATCACGCCGCCGTTCTCGCCGTCGGCGATCTGCGTCACCAGCGGCGGGACTTGTTTGCCGGCGAGTTCCCAGCGCGAGAGCCCTTTAGCCTCATAATAGGGCTGCATTTGCGCAACGAGCTTGGTGTCGCTGCCCTGGGTCTTGATGATGGCGATGATGGCGGCCTCCTGCCCCTGGGAATTACGGCAGACGAGGCGGTGCGGCAGGTGTTTGCGTTCCGGCCCCTGGCCGTTCTCGGGACGCTCGACGGTATGCTCCTGGACGAGCACCCACTGGTAGCCACTGTCCTTGAGGGTCTTTACGAATTCGTAGGCCGTGTCCGGGTGGTTGGGCAGCGCCATTTCTGCTGGCGAAAACCCACGCACTCGACCGAGTGCTTCCAGGCCGAAGATCGCCGCGAAGTGGTGCTGCCAGGCAGCGACGTGCAAGCGAAAATCCTGCGTGGGTGTGGACGGCGCCACGGCATGACCCCAAGGGCAACCCAGCCATTCCACCGCCCTTCGGTACCGGTGATCGCAAGTAATCCGTTTCAGATTATCGAACACATCATTCAGGCCCATTTGACGCAGGCCGTGCAGGAGGGTTCCGGAGTATTCCAGCATTACCCGCGGCTGCTTCCCTTCATCCACCAGTTGGGGGATGAACTCGCCCATGCGCTTGTAACACCATTGGAAGACCGAGGCGTTGTGGTTGTCGCCAATGCCCGGGTTATCCATCATATGCTTGAGGTTGCTGATGATCTCGGCGGTGGCGAGATTGCCGCCCCCGGCGGGGATAAGCGGCTGGTGCATGTGCAGCGCGATGGCAAACGCGCTCCGGATGCTGCCAAAGTCGATCCCGCTCTCAGGCAGGAAAATCGCCTGGCCGCGGCGGGCGCTCAGGGCGGATTCGATTTGAGGTTCAGCGCCGCTGATATTCGGCAAACCGCCCACGTATTCAAGTAAATCACTCATAGGTTTTCCAGTATGTGGACGGTAAGCTCCGTGAAAAGGTGTCGTTCGTCAACCCCCGCTAACCTCACCGCGCAATGGCCTCTGGTTGCCGTAGACTTTTGCGTCGGCGCTTTGCGGCGAAAACGCCCAACCCAGGCAGGGGGAATGGCGCTCAGCTAAACCCTAAGACATTGTATGGCAAGCACTTGCTTTGAAACTCTCGGCCCGCGCGCTTGCTCCTGCCCGCCTTAGCTTGCGGACAATCCTATCGCAGTCCCGCCCGAACCTCGCCGGAGCTTCGCCGGAGCCTCGCCGTAGTACCTCCGTTGCCCATACGGAGGTACTACGGCGAGGCTCCGGCGAGGCCACGGTGGTATCCCGGTCCCATGATAGGACTGTGTGACCGAGGCAGCCGGGACCTATCCGAGGTCTGGTTTTAGAAGCCGCAGAGTCAATATGAACACCTCTCATCATTAAAACTGACCCGGATGACGGACCGTTGCCCCCGGCTGATGGAGTCTACGGCCGCCGCAGGGCCAGAAACTCAAGCTTCCGCAATTCCAAGTCAAATTGTTCTTGCTCCAACTGTCTGATTTTTCGGGCGTTCTGATCCAAGATGTTCGACGCCCTCTCAAAGTCATAGGGCATGGTATTGGTCGAGATTTGCGCCGCGTAAGCACTTGCGTCCTTGCGAGCACCGCGCAATTCCTGATCGATGCGCTGGAGTCCTTCGTCAAGCTTGCTGAGGAACTCAATTTCATGCGAACTGATTCGGGTGGCTGTGACTTCGGTATTCAGGCTGCCGACCGAGACGCCGGTGTTCTTACGAGTTTTCTCAAAAGCCAGCCGTTGCTTTGTCACATCGCTGAGTTGTTTCAGCAACGCCGAACCTCTATCGCTCAACTCCTTGGCGAGTTCATTCTCCCAAAGGGCCTTCTCGGCCTGATTTGCTTTGGTGGCTTCTTCCGCTAGCTTGCGATGCTCTTGTGCAAGGTTGCTCAAAAGCTTGAATTGGGTGTTGAGTTCCAGGTCGTTTTTGAGCAGGGAGGCATACGCCTCGTCATCCGCGCTGGCGGTCGCGACGATTGGAGCTTCTGCGCCCGGCGACGTCGCGCTTGGCCCCGAGACAGACTCCTGGGCCTGGCTTGAGAAAACAAGCAGTCCGAAGGTTAAGCAAATGGCCAGATGTTGTTTCATGGGAAATCGAGCATTCCACATCTGCTGTGACCTTCAAGCCGAATATTTTTGACCTCGGCATAGGGGTCTGTTCAACTGGCATCCGAATCGGCTTTCTTAGTTGACGCAGAATACAAAGTTCGCATGAATTCACCCGCGGAATTGCCAGTCTCGCGTTGCTCCAGGCCATGAATACGCCTGCGTCGGCGCCGTTTCATCATTAAGCCCAGGAAATCTATATGTCTTTGACCCTGGTCGTTCTCCTTCTGGCAGCGGTGATCGGTCTCTATTATTACAATAACCCGCTCAGGCACGGTTCCTGGTTCGTGACGCGGCGCTTCATCAACTGGTTCCCGCTTGGAATGACCTACGCGTTCCTGTACATGGCACGCTATAACCTAACCGTTTCCAAGACCGCGCTGGGATCACTGATGTCCAACAAGGATTTTGGGTGGATCTTTGGCATTGGCACGCTCGTTTACGGACTGTCGTTTCTCATCAATGGTCCACTGGTGGATAAGATCGGTGGCAAGCGTGGTATCATCATCGCCGCAGCGGGGGCGTCGGTGGCCAACATCATCCTTGGCGTGCTGACTTATTTGGTCGTTACCGGACGGCTCAAGGTCAAGCTGGTAGTGGCGTTCTCGGTGATTTACGCCCTGAACATGTATTTCCAAAGCTACGGAGCTGTTTCCATCATCAAGGTCAAAGCGTACTGGTTTCACGTGCGGGAACGGGGCGTGTTCGGCGCCATTTTTGGCACGCTCATATCCTTTGGAGTTTACTTCGCTTTCGACTGGGGGAAGGCCATCGTGGATATGGCGGCGGCAAATCCCAAGGGACATATCGGCTGGTTGCACGCTTTGATCCAACGCCTGTTCGTGCCCGCATCCGGAGCGCTCAATGCCACCTGGGCTGTTTTTTTCATACCGGCGGCGATCCTGGTCTTCTGGATGATACTGGATTGGTGGCTCATCAAGGACACCCCGGAGGAAGCCGGTTTCCCCCCCTTTGACACCCATGATGCATCTTCCGGCCAGATGCATGTGGAACTTTCGACCATGGATTTGCTTAAGAAGGTCTTTACCAGCCCGTTAATGCTCATGCTGGCAATGATCGAGCTTACTTCCGGGGCGTTGCGCAATGGCATCATGACCTGGTACTTCATCTTCGCCGATCAGGTAAAGCAGACCGGGGCGGAGTTCATCCTGAAGAACTGGGGACTGCTGCTCTGTTTCTTTGGCATTATCGGCGGGTTTTCAGGCGGAGTCATTTCCGACAAGTTCTTTCAATCCCGCCGGGGACCGCCCGCGGCCATGCTTTCAGCGTTCATGTTTCTGATGGCGGTGCTGATGACCGTCTATCTGTATTCCTCGCCATTGGTGGTCGGCCTTGCCGCCCTACTCATCACCATGGCGGTCATTGGGGTCCATTCCCTGATGTCGGGCACGGCGGCCGCCGATTTTGGAGGCAGAAAAGCCACCGCCACCTGCTCCGGCATTGTGGACGGCTTTGTCTATTTGGGAACGGGCGTGCAGTCGGTCAGCCTCGGCTATCTGACCGGCCTTAGCTGGTATTGGTGGCCGATCTTCTTGATGCCGTTTGCGATTCTCGGTGGGCTGATCGCGTTGAAGATTTGGCACGAATTGCCGGCTGCCACGCGCAAGTATATCGCCGAAGTGGAACAGAAATCGGTAATTGAGTTGATCCCAGAATAACTGCCACGACGGGAATCGGATTGGCCCCGCAGGCGACTCCCACGACACTAACAGCCTTCGAACCTCGGACCTATCACCGGTGCCCCTTGAGGAACACCAGGAACGTGCCCAGCAAGATCAGAACGAGGAAGATCACGAAGAAGATGAATCGATTGCGGGCCACACGCTTCTCGTAGCGCAGCGGCCGAAGTCCCTGGATGCCGCCGGCCGCCAGGTAGCTCACCAGCTTCGGGTTAGTTGTCGAGGGACCGCGAAAGTGCTCCCGGAGCCGCCGTAACAAAGCAGGCAGGTCATACTTGCGCACGCCCAGTTCGTTGTAGTGATCGGGCGTGGTAGTCGCGTCCCCCCGGGCTTCCAACACGTGCTGACCCAGTTCTTCGAAAATCGGCTCCTGCGCAACTGGCGCGGGGGGGGGCGAAGGCTCAGCCGTCCCGTGGCTGACCGTGCTGCTATGCGGCAGAGCAGTAGAGCGCAAACGCGGCTGGGTTTGATCACGCTGCAATTCCCCACCGAGCTCTCGGATTTGCGATTCCAGCTTGGCTATCTCATCGTTGAGGGCCCGCGCGCGGTCGGAAATCGGGTCAGGTTTTTTGCTGAACCATGCCATGACGGCGGCCGGGTCAATGGCGCATAAGGACCACGAGCAGCGCCGCCAAAGCGACGAGCGCTACCGCAGCCAGCGGCCAGGTCAGCGCGAAGCCAAGGCGGCATAGCTCGCCAAAGCCATGCGCCGCCAGGAAGGATGCCGGCGACTTCGCGGCGGTCAACGTGCTCGCGCTGCCGTTTTGGGCGGTACCGGACAGAATGGGGAATTTAAGCCGCGCGCCATTCCATTCCATGCGCGCGTTCTCCAACGCTGTCAAAGCGCGTGTCAGCTCGATGCTGAAATTGTCCTTGGTCCAGGTCTCCTCGTGGATTGCCTGGACCTTCGCCAGCGCGTCGCGCATATCAACCAGCGCCTTGGCCATCTGTTCAACCTCTCGCCGCGCACCGAATTCGGACTCCTCGAGCAAGCCCACCCCGCGCGTTAGGTTCTGGATCGTTTCTTCCCGGCCCGTGTGAAACTCCATCTGGCGCCGCCGCGTCTCTTCCAAGGTTGCACGTTCCCGTTCCTTCTCTTCTTTCTCTCGGATTATAGCTGCCAATTCCTGCTGTTTTTTCGCCAGATCAGCGGCTACCTCTTCGCGCGTCGGCGCGCGTTGTGATTGCCCCGCGCCGGCGGGTGTCGCGGAGAAGGGCGATTTGTGCTTCTGGAAGTCGCCATCCACAAACTCCGTTGCGTCATAATCCGAAGACATGCTGCCAGTTTATGCCTCACGGCTCTGGGTGTAAAGCAGGCTGTTGGCGCTCTTGACGCCCGAAACGTGAAACCGTTGGGTCGCGTGACGGGCTTTAATCGTGCCAATTGTAGCCTCGGTTGCGTTCATGCAGCACAAACCGCTTGTCAGCCCCAGCCGCCCGCCCTAGAGTGCTTTCGTTAACGCATAATATCGCACGACATGATCGAACTCATTCAGTTTCCCTGGAGTCCTTTCTGCATCGTCCAACGCCGCATCCTCGAGTTCTCCGGCGTTCCGTTCAAAATCACGAATGTTCCCAACAGTGAGCGTTCACTGGTTTGGCGGTTGACCCGAAACCGGTACTACCAGGTGCCGATTATTCGGGACGGTAGATCCGTCATCTTCGAGGTTGCGGAAGATACTCAGGTCATCGCCAAGTACCTCGACACCAAGTTCAAGCTGGGTCTGTTCCCCTGGGAACAGGAGGGAGTGCAGTCTATTCTGTGGCAATACGTCGAAAGCCAGGTGGAAGGCATCGGCTTCAAGCTCAACGATGTTTACTGGCGGGAGGTCGTTCCGCTTTCGGACCAGTTAGGGTTTCTCCGCTACAAGGAACGCAAGTTCGGACGCGGCTGCCTGGATCAGTGGCGGGCGCAACAGAAGGACCTGCTGGCCCAACTAGAGCAACGGTTGGTGCCGTTCGAGGAGATGCTCATGTATCGGCCGTTCCTGCTGGACCAGCGGCCTCGGTTCGTGGATTTCGATCTCTATGGCATACTCGCCAATTTCCTTTATTCCGGCCATTACCGCCTGCCGGCTGCTCACACTCATCTCAAGGAATGGCACCGCCGAATGACTCGCGCCCAGTTTAAGTCCTTTGCTCGTGAAAAAGAACTACATCCTTGACACTAATGTCTTGCTCCATGACCCCAATTCGCTGCTCAAGTTCGAGGACAACAACGTCCTCCTGCCGATTGAGGTCATCGAGGAGATTGACCGCTTCAAGCGCGAGTCCAATGAACTCGGCCAGAATGCTCGCTCTGTCTCACGCCAATTGGACGGTCTCCGTGGTGAGGGCCGGTTAAGCGAAGGCGTGTCGCTGCCTAACGGCGGGCACCTCCGGATCATTTTTCACAAGGGCGCTGCCGCCCAAAACGGCCATGCGGTCTTCAACACCAGCTCCGTGGATGACCGCATCCTCTCTCAGGCCTTCCGCATTCAGAAGGCCCAGCCCAAGAGCCAGACCATCCTGGTGAGCAAAGACATCAACTTGCGCATTAAGGCCGATGCGCTCGGGTTGCTGGCGGAGGATTACGAAAACGACCGCATCCTCATCACCGACCTCTACACCGGGATGATCGAATTAACGGTCCCCGCCGCCAAGCTGGTCTCCTTTCGCGCTAGCGGCGAACTTCAACTGACCGCTGGCCAAAAGTATTTCCCCAATGAGTACTGCATCCTCCTCGAAGAAGGCAATCCCAAGCGAACCGCGCTGGCCAAAGTAGACCCGACCGGCACGAAGCTGGTCCCCATCCTCGACTGCCGCGAAGGTGTCTGGGGCATCAAGCCGCGCAATCGCGAGCAGCACTTTGCGCTTGATGCGCTGCTCGATGACCGGGTCAAGTTGGTCACCCTCATGGGCAAAGCCGGAACGGGCAAGACCCTCCTCGCCCTGGCCGCCGGGCTCAAGCGCACGATCCTGGATCGCGAATTCCGCCGGCTCGTTGTAGCGCGGCCAACGGTCTCCATGGGCAAGGAACTTGGCTTTTTGCCCGGCTCACTCGATGAGAAGTTAGCCCCATGGATGCAGCCCATTCACGACGCCCTCGAAATGCTGGGCGACTTGAATATGGGGCACGAACACCGTCGAAGTGGCGACCTTCTCCGCTCCGGCAGCATCGTCGTCGAGGCTTTGAGCTATATTCGTGGGCGTAGCATTGCCAACCAATTCATGATTATTGACGAGGCGCAGAATCTGACGCCCCTCGAAACCAAGACCATCATTACCCGCGTTGGTCACGGCACGAAGATCATCCTCACAGGTGACCCTTACCAGATTGACAATCCTTACGTGGACTCTTCCTCAAATGGGTTCAACTACGTAGTCAGCCGCTTCCGCACGGAGCCAATTGCCGCGCACATCGAATTACAGAAGGGCGAACGCTCAGAGCTGGCAGAGCTGGCGGCGAACATCCTGTGAAGACCACCGGCGACCGGCAGCGCGCATTGAGTGACGCGCCCCGCTCCACAACCAGGGCGGAAGTCTCGCGCAAAGCACCCATCTCACTCCGCACTTGGCTTTCTTCGCACCCTTCCCTACCGTAAACCTGTGATTGGGTTCCTGAGATTTGTGGGTATTCTGAACGCGGCGGTGTGGTTTGGCACCGCGATCTTCTTCACGTTCGGCACGGGTTTGGTCCCCTTTTCTCAGGAAATGAGGAACCTCTTGGGCCCAAACAATTTCCCTTTCTATTCCGGGGCCATTGCCCAGATCCTTATTGCGCGCTACTTCCACTTTCAGGTCGGTTGCGCTATTGTCGCGGCGCTGCATCTCTTTGCGGAATGGATTTACCTCGGCAAATACCCGCAGAAGCTGCAAGCGGGCTTGTTGATCGGACTGGCTTCGACGGCGCTCATCGGCGGGTATTGGCTCCAGCCCCGTTTGAAAGCGTTGCATGCCACCAAGTATAGTGTCAACGCTCGGCCCGAGCTCCGCGCGACCGCCTCCCGTTCCTTCAAGGCTTGGCACGGGGTGTCCCAGGTGGTGAACCTCTTAATGGTTGGTGGCCTAGCGGTCTATTTATGGCGCGCGGCCAATCCTCTTGATCAGGCCCGCTTTGTGAGCGCAGTGAAGTTTACGAAGCGATAAGGTTCAGGGGTTGACAATCCCGCATTGTCGTTGACCTTATTCTCAGTGGTAGTTATTTATGTTGGGGTGTCCTACGGGGCACCCCGATTGGGAAAGTATATGATTTCGAACGAACGTCCATCGCCTTTTGGCAACCGACCATACAATGACCGGGCTCACGGCGACCGCCCTTTCGCGGGTCCTTCCAAGCCACCCGTTAACGAGGATACCCTCAAAACAGCGAAGATCCAAATCGAGCGCAAGACCTTTGTCCTGTCCTTGAAGGAGAATCCTCGCGGCCGCTTCCTACGCATCACTGAAGATGTCGGTGGACGCCGCGACACGGTCATTATTCCTGCTCCCGGTCTGGAAGATTTCAGGAACCTCCTGGACGAAATGGTCAAAGCCTCGGCCGAAACGCCTCCCAAGACGGTTTAGGGCGGAGGTCCGCTTCAAGTGACCGCGCTCCCTTTGGGCGCACGCGGTCAGCCTTTTCCGGGCCCTCCAACTGTTCCTCAAGCCCGTACCGGTGTGCGCTTCCGTGCCTTCACCCGGGGTGCATCACCCCAAAGCGTCTCCAAATCGTATCTTTTCCGCACGTCGGCGCGCATGATGTGCACGATGACGTCGAAGTAATCCAGCACCACCCAGGCCGCGTGGAGTGTCCCATCTATTGCATTAGGACGCAGATCGCAATCATCACGCAAACGGTCAATGACCTCGTCCATAATCGCCCGTAGATGGGGTTCACTCGTCCCCGCAGCAATCACGAAGTAATCGGTGACCGACGACAGCTTGCGCACGTCCAGGACAACGATGTCTTCCGCCTTCTTATCGTCTGCCAGTTCGCGGCAGAGCAATGCCAGTTTTCTTGAATCCATCTGCTGCAATAGTCGCCCAGCGAGGCTCAAAGATAAAGCCGATTATTGCGGATCCCCTCCGCGACCAGTAACGGCACCAGGTGATCAATGGCCAAGCCAGCTTTGATCCGCTCGCGAATCTGTGATGAGGAAACCCCCAGCGGAAAGCCCGCCAGCCACCGCCCGCGAAAGGGCGCGGGAAAGGACGCGGCCGGTTGCCCAGGCCGAGGTATGACCACAAACTCCGCCAGTCGCGCCAGTTCCTCCGCCGCTCGCCACTTCGGCAATTGCAGCAGGTGATCCGCGCCTATCAGGTAGAAGAGCCGCGCCAGTGGGAACCGGCCAGCGTAATCCCGAACCGTGTCTATGGTGTAGGAGACGCCACCACGATGGATTTCCTGCTCGTCAATCGAGCACCAGGTCTTGCCCGCCAGGGCCAACCGCAACAGCCGCATCCGCTCCTGTGCAGGGCTTGGCCGCGTGTCCGGCTTAAAAGGCGATTGCGACGTAGGAATCAGGAAGAGTCGTGACAAACCTAGTTCCTCTCGCGCCGCCTGTGCCACCAGCAAGTGGCCCAGGTGAACCGGGTCAAACGAACCTCCGAAAAGTCCGATATGCTCCATGTGGTATTGTCCTTCCCGACTCAACAGCACCGCCTCACACCCTTGAACCTCTTCTCCGCCACCTCAAGGTAAACTCGCACATCCCTTCTGCGAGTCTGTGTTCCGCGCGATTCTGCCATGCCGCCCTCTTTAGGCTGGTTGCATTCGCAGAGCATGGCGGCCTGACCCGCTCGTTCCAGCTCCGCCTCCCCCGAGAGCTCCTTAGTGAGCGCGAACGCCAGCGTCGCCACGCCGGCCACGCGGAGTGGCCGTGACTCGTTCACTGCGTAATCGGGCAGCCAGATCGGCTCCGTCTCCGATAACACCACCGGCTTACGCCGCGCTAGCAGCAACCACCATTCGCGCACGCTGAGCCCGACAATAACGGCGACCACGAGCATGAAAAAGCCAGTCACCGCAGTGTCCACAGTGTTGTTGAATCGCTTGACCCCGTTGAGGCGGATGTCCTTCTTCGCCTTGGCGATGGCGGGCTCGCCTCCGCTGGCCAGGGCGGCGGCCAACGCATCTTGCAGCTTCGGGATTTGCTTCTCTAACGCTCGATTGGCGGCCAAAAAGCCGATGCCCGGTTTGGAGTGTCCGATCTTCTGCACGCCGGCCGTGAAAGTCACGCTGAGGAGCCACGCGAGTGGCAGCAGGGTGATCAGCGCAAGCGCTGGAGACCGCGGCCCGCCACCCGCCCCTCGCCCCTCGCC
>Ga0118677_10000750_pt1 | contig 70388 bp, 59 predicted proteins | sample AliMusrvi5mmetaG_FD_86154 | JGI IMG/M metagenome (GOLD analysis project Ga0118677, IMG submission 86154) | reverse complement strand
TTGCCGATCATCTTGCACGTCATGTGCATGCGGATTTGTTTTTAGATACCAATCCCTACAATGCACATACCACGTGTAGTGATGCCCTATGGATGGGATTGCCATTACTGACTTGTGTCGGTGACACCTTTGCTTCACGGGTTGCAGGTAGCTTATTAACAGCTTCAGACTTAACTGAACTTATCACATATAACCTGCAAGATTATGAAAATAAAGCACTTTATCTATCAAAAAATCCTGATAAGATAAAGCTGATCAAAGAAAAATTACATGACTCTAAAAGTAGTATTGCGCTATTTGATACACCGCGCTTCACCAAGTCATTGGAAAATTTATACCAAGACTTATGGCAAAAGCACTGTAAGAATCAAGAAATAGCACCCACCTAAAACGTCAATCCTTAAAACTGCTCGCCGAAAAAATAGCGGCTAATACAATCAACGCACCCCCAATGAGTTCATTCATTGCCATGGTTTCATTAGCTAAGTAATAAGAAGCCACGGCGGCAACGACTAATTCAAACAAAAAGATGACTGAAGCACGCGTTGCTTTAATCTGCGTAACCCCATACTGCACTAGTGTGGTGACCGCGATCAGCAACAACGCAATAAACAGCATCATGATCCAATGACTGACTGTAATCTGGTTAGGCGCTACCAAACCAGAGGGTATAAAAGGTACAAAGCTAAGCGTTACCACCGCCACGCCTAACCAAATGGCAAAAGATTTGGCTCGTAACGTTAAATGGGTAGCCTGCCGTGTAATGACATTACTCACTGAAAAACCGATACCCGCAGACAACGCCATCCATTCAGCCGTATTCCGCGGTAAAGGCAAACTACTGACATTAGGGTCGTATAACATAATAAATGCGCCTAATAGTGAGGTAGTAATTGCAATATAGCCACTCGGCTGCGTTTTTTCTTTGAGTACAAAATGCGCCAAGATGAGCGTCCAAAGCGGCGATAAATAAAATAGCAGCATCACCCGCATCACTTCACCATCAATGACTGCAAGCACGTAACTTAAGTTAGTCCAGCCGGCGGCGAAACTTAACCAAATAATACTTGAGGGTAGCTTAAACGCACCGCGCCAGTGCTTAAAGTAATAAATCCCAGCAATGAGCGCCGCTAAGCTGAAGGTATAGAAACTAGAAGCGACGCCAGATAAGCCTGCTTCAGACAATAAGCGAAATGGATACCAAATAAGGCCCCACGACAACGCGCCAAACAATAAACCGAATATGGCGAATGCTTGATGATGCTGTGGCTGGGTTTGATCGAACTTGTTCACTTCATTCACTTTTCAATAATTATCAATTGGTCTTTACACTTAGCATCTAATAGTACAACTTAGCTTACAGGTGCAACTAAGTTGCAAACTGAATAAGTGAGTTTTCTAGAACACTTAACGCACACCCTATATTACAATATCATCTATGAATCCAAATCTTAATTTACTTCAGCCCTATCCATTTCAACGCTTACGTGATTTATTTAAAGGCACAACGCCAAATCCGACCTATCAAGCGATTAATTTATCCATAGGCGAACCTAAACACGCGACACCACAGCTCATTAAAGATGCATTGGTTAATAACCTAGCTGGCTTAGCAAGCTACCCAACTACGATTGGCTCCATAGAACTTAGAGCAGCGATTTCCGCATGGATTTCACGCCGCTACAATATCCCCGCCCTAAACCCTGAATCAGCGATTTTGCCAGTTACAGGGAGTCGTGAAGCACTATTTGCCTTTGCACAAGCCGTGATTGATCGCACAAAACCTAATCCAGTGGTGATCTGCCCCAATCCGTTTTACCAAATTTATGAAGGCGCCGCATTTTTAGCTGGGGCTACGCCTTATTTTATAAACACGCTCCCCGAAAATCAGCACGCCATGGATTTTAACAGCGTGCCAAAAGACGTATTAGCCCGCACACAACTCGTCTATGTCTGCAGTCCAGGCAATCCATCAGGCAAAGTGATGAGCCTAGCGCAGTGGCAAACAATATTTGAGTTATCAGATCAGTATGGTTTTGTGATTGCCGCAGATGAGTGCTACTCGGAAATCTACTTTGATGAATCCAACCCGCCTTTAGGCGCGCTGCAAGCAGCACATCTATTAGGCCGTGACTATACAAACCTAATGATATTCAGTTCACTATCCAAGCGCTCCAATGTACCTGGTATGCGTTCTGGCTTTGTGGCAGGTGACGCCAGCATTATTGAAAAGTTCTCTTTGTTTCGTACTTATCACGGCTGCGCAATGAACCCTGCAGTGCAAGCGGCCTCAGTAGCAGCATGGAACGATGAAGCCCACGTGATTGATAATCGCCGTCTTTACGCTGAGAAATTTAAAACGGTCACCCCGTTATTGCAAGGCGTACTTGCCGTTGAAATGCCGGATGCCGCTTTTTACCTATGGGCACGCACCAGTATGCCAGATACCGAATTTGCCCTAAAAGCCTATCGTGACTTTAATGTGACGGTATTGCCAGGTAGCTTTTTAGCCCGCGCTGCGCACGGCGTTAATCCTGGTGAGGGGTTTGTTCGACTTGCCCTAGTTGCCAGCCTAGACGAATGCGTAGAGGCCGCTCAGCGCTTGCAACAGATTGTTTGATATCATGAGATTGAAGCAATCCCATTTCAGCTTATAAATGCTGTTTAATTACCTGTAACACTTGATCTTGCAGGTCTGACTGCAGGCAGTCCAGCTCCAAACTATCCGCCATGCCACGCAACCACGTCAGTTGGCGTTTAGCCAATTGACGTGTGGCGAATATACCCCTATCACGCAGTTCAGCTAGGTCATAATCACCTGCTAAATGTTCCAACGCCTGACGATAACCCACGCAGCGCATGGATGTAGCATCTTGAGTGAGCGTAGGATATTTAACCAACAACGCGCGCACTTCGTCTAAAAAACCAGCCTCTAACATTTGATCAAAGCGCAGCGCTATCCGCTCATGCAATACTGCGCGATCATTAGGCACTAAAGCTAATTTGAGTAATCGATACGGCAGCGCAGCACTTGTTTGCTTGGCAAATAAACTAGACATCGTTTCACCGCTAATCGCATGCACTTCTAGCGCGCGCTGTATGCGCTGCGTATCATTCGGTGCGAGACGAGCTGCGGTGACGGAATCAATCAACGTCAGCTTGGCGTGCATGCCCGGCCAACCGATTTGTGCCGCTTCTAAATCTAGCGCCGCGCGCACCTCCGGGTTAGCCTCTGGTAATCCACTTAAACCCTCCTGTAAAGCTTTGAAGTACAGCATGGTGCCACCGACTAACAAGGGGATTTTGCCGCGAGCGGTAATGTCAGCCATAAGACGTAGCGCATCGCTTCTAAAACTAGCGGCTGAATAAGCGCTGGTGGGGTCAATGAGGTTAAGCAGATGATGCGGCGCTTGCAACAAGAGATTGGCATCGGGCTTGGCTGTCCCTATATCCATATCCTTATATACCAAGGCGGAATCAACGCTGATAATTTCAACGGGGAGCTGATCAATCAACGCCACTGCAACGGCAGTTTTTCCACTGGCAGTGGGGCCCATTAGGAATATTGCTGGCGGTAAAGTTGGCTTAACCATCCTACTTACCGCGCATAAACATTTTATCTAGGTCGACCATACTTACTTGAAACCAAGTGGGGCGGCCATGATTACATTGCCCTGAACGCTCAGTCGCTTCCATATCGCGTAGTAATGCATTCATCTCAGGAATCGCCAGTTGGCGATTGGCACGCACTGCGGCATGGCACGCCATAGTGCCTAACAATTCATTGCGGCGTTCGGTCAATGCACGTGAAGCCCCATACTCTCTCAGATCTCGCAACACATCACGCGCTAAAGTGACCGCATCGGCATCTTGCAACATCGTTGGCACAGCACGCACCGCCAGTGTAGTTGGGGATAACACAGCGATATCAAAACCAAGTTGCTGCATTGTATTGTCATTACTATTAAGAGATTCTTGCACGGTAGCGACCTCTAAACGATCAGCATTAAAACTCACCGCAATTAACAAGGGTTGCATAGGCACACTCTTGCTGTCCAAAGCGGTTTTCAGGCGCTCGTACATAATGCGCTCGTGGGCAGCGTGCATGTCAACCACCACCAACCCTAGGCTATTCTGCGCCAAAATATAGACGCCATGAATCTGCGCCACAGCAAAGCCTAGTGCGTACTCTTGTTGTAACTCGGAACCATTAAATCCGCTAACATGCGTTGGAGAGTTATCAGTTGGCGCCGAATTAGCGCCACCGAATAAAGTTTGGTAAAAGTCAGGGCGCGGCTGCGCGCTCAAATTCATCTGCGATTGAAAGCTTGGGTAGTTAGCCGTCACCGTCTCTGGAATCGCAAAAGGGTTATATCCTGCATGCCCAGCACTCACGGCGTTAGAGGCCCCTGTAGGCGTAGCTAAGGATTTATGTAGCGCATGAAAAATAAACCGATGGATGGCTTGACCATCTCTAAACCTAACTTCAGTTTTGCTTGGATGCACGTTCACATCGACCAAATTAGGATCCAGCTCAAGAAACAACACAAAGGCAGGATGGCGGTCATGATGCAACACATCTTGATAGGCCTGTCGGATAGCGTGCGCAATGAGCTTATCTCGCACGAAACGGCCATTCACGTATACATACTGCGTATCACGGCTATTGCGATTGAAAGTGGGCTTAGCGGCCATACCCCATAAACGGAGTCCCGCAGCAGATTCTTCTACTGCAAAAGATTCTGCAGAAAATTCAGCCCCTAATACTGCGCTAAATCTTTGTTCTGGGGCACTCACGGTTAAACGGCTTAACGCGCGACCATTATGTTGCAACATAAAGGCGACATCGGGTCGCGATAGCGCAATGCGATTAAACGCCTCTTCACAGTGACCAAATTCCGTGCCCTCAGTTTTCAAAAACTTACGCCGCGCCGGTGTATTGAAATATAAATCACTGACATCCACAACGGTGCCAGCATCAAGGGCTGCAGGCTCTAAGGCTGAAAGATCACTCCCTTCAGCGCTAATACGCCATGCATGCTTGGAATCCGTCGCACGGCTACTGATTTGCGTGCGTGAAATCGAGGCAATACTGGCCAAGGCTTCGCCGCGAAAGCCTAAACTGGCCACCGCTTCTAAATCTTCTAAGCTGGCAATCTTACTCGTAGCGTGACGCGTTAAGGCTAGCTCCAGATCATCCTTAGCGACACCAGCGCCATTGTCAGCCACACGCAATTGTTTAACCCCACCTTGCATTAACATCACTTGAATATCAGTACTGCCAGCATCTAGGCTATTCTCAAGCAACTCTTTCAGCGCTGCGGCTGGGCGCTCAACCACTTCACCAGCAGCAATTTGGCTAATCAGTTGATCAGGTAGTAGTTGAATTCGCATGTTAGGTGGTATTGATCAACAAATATTTAAGGTAGTTATTTTACCTGTTTTAGGCTAAATTCTCGGCTGTATGAAATTATTAGCACAAGATTTAGCCGCGCATGCTTATGCCCATCAATTTGCGTTGGCACGGAGCCTGCAGCGGCATCATCATTTCTACCTAGGCCCTACCAATTCTGGTAAAACGCATCACGCCCTCATCGCCTTACAAAATGCTAAGTCTGGGGTGTATTTAGCACCATTACGTTTACTGGCGATGGAGATACGTGATCGCTTAGTGGCTGCAGGCGTTGCCTGCAACTTGATTACTGGCGAAGAACGCGTGTTAATGGAGGGCGCACAGCATACTGCCTCGACCATTGAAATGATGAATACCGGAAAACAAGTAGAAGTAGCCATTATTGACGAGATACAAATGCTACAAGATACAGACCGAGGGAGCGCATGGACAGCGGCCTTGGTTGGTGTGCCTGCACAACAATTATTTATCTGTGGCTCCACAGCAGTGACCCAACCCTGCTTAGATACTATTGCTGCGCTCGGTGAAAGCTACGAAATTACCTATTTGCAACGCATGACCCCCTTATTAATAGAACAAGTAGCCATTTGTGGTGCGCGTTATAGTAAACCAAAATTTAAAACTCAATTGCAAAAAGGCGATGCCATCATCGCTTTTAGTCGTAAAGATGTACTGACCTTAAGTGCGCGTATGCGGCAATGGGGGTTTACGGTAGCGAGTATTTACGGTGCATTATCACCCGAAGTGCGGCGTACTGAATCAGAACGATTTTGTAATGGTGACGCTGACATTTTAGTTGCAACGGACGCCATTGGTATGGGCTTAAACCTACCCATACGCCGCGTGATATTTTCATCCATTCACAAGTTTGATGGCGTTGCATCTCGTCTCCTCAATGCCACTGAAGTGCGGCAAATTGCAGGCCGTGCTGGCAGATTTGGCATATATGCCACGGGCTATGTCAGCGTGCTAGAGAATGATGAATTGATTCATATTGAGCATATGCTCGGCACAGACGATAACGCTCAACTCACAAGACTGCCAATTAACATAGACTTCAAACGTATAGGCACGCTCGCTACGCAATTACACACCAGAAAAATTGCCGAGGTATTGACCTACCATGAGCAAAGGACGAGGTTTAGCTCTTCGCTATTTGAGGCCAGCCCACTAAACAATCAAATCGCACAGGCATTATTGGTAGACGCGCATGCACCAGAGATGGCTTTGCAAGATAAGTATATATTTGTCTGCGCGCCGATTGCGCTCAATGTTGCATTTGAAAAAGATTACTATCTACTGTGCTTACAAAGCGTGGCCCAGTCTAAAATTAGACACTTGCCACTAGCACCAACATGGCTGACTGCAGATAGCCCCAAACATTTAGAAACGGCAGAACTATTAAGCCACAATCTCAGCTTGTATGCTTGGTTAAGCTTTAAGTTTCCGCAGACTTTTGTGGATGGTGACAAGGTGATCGGCTTGCGATCAAGGCTTAGTCGCTATATAGAAAACGCCCTACTCAGCCAAGCTGGTTATGGTGATACCCAACGCGAGATTGGCTACTTAAATAACCGATAGCTAATCTAGGGTGACCGTTTGCAGGTAATCGGGCACACAAGTTTTCCAGTGCAATTTTTCTTCAATATGCAAACGCATAGCATCTGCTGCTATTGGCTCACCGTGGGTAATGAACGTAGCCTTAGGTGGCGCTTCAAAACCACCTAACCACTCTAATATCTCAGCGTAGTCAGCATGGGCAGATAGATTGGAAATAAACTCGACCTGTGCGCGCACTGGTACATATTCCCCATGAATCTTGATGCTATCCACACCATCTAGCATGGCTGCACCACGGGTGCCTGCTGCCTGAAAGCCAGCAAACAAAATGGCGTTGTTGGGGTTAGGTGCAAAAGCTTTTAAATGGTGTACTACGCGCCCGCCAGACACCATACCACTAGCCGAAAGAATAATCGCTGGCCCCGACATTTCATTAAGACGCTTAGACTCCTCCACACTATTCACCATATGCGCACTACGGCACATTGCACTACACTGTTCTGGGGTGAGTCTATGTTCGCCACGATGATGGCTGAAAATTTCAGTTGCATCCACCGCCATCGGGCTATTTAAATAAACGGGAATATCAGGAATCGCGCCGGAGGCCTTAAGAAGAAAAATGTAATACATCATCTCCTGCGCGCGCCCGACTGCAAACACAGGGATCAACACGATGCCTTTGCGCTTAATGGTTTGATTGATAAATTCAGCGAGCTTAATTTTCGGATCGGTCGCATCATGCAACCGGTTACCATAGGTCGATTCAACCACCAAGTAATCCGCTTGCTTAATGCGCACTGGTGGCTTCATGAGCGCATCATGTGGTCGGCCTATATCGCCGGAAAAGACAATCGAAGTTTTAGTATTGTGAAGCCTTACAAAGGCTGAGCCTAGGATATGCCCGCTAGGAGAAAATCGGAGCGTTAAGCCATCCCCAACATCAACATCTTGCTCAAAAGGAATGACCGTCAGCAAACTCAGTGCATTTTGCGCATCTTCTTGGGTATATAACGGTAAGGCTGGGTTATGTTTAGAAAAGCCACGCTTATTCGCATAGCGAGCATCCTCTTCCTGAAGGTGAGCTGCATCTGGCAACAAAATCTCACATAAGTCACGGGTTGCCTCAGTACAATACACTTTTCCGCTAAAGCCATTTTTCACTAAGAGTGGCAGGTAGCCGCTATGGTCAATATGGGCATGTGTCAGGATAACCGCATCTATCGTACTAGGATCTATAGGCAAAGGCGCCCAATTCTTAAGCCTTAATTGCTTTAGGCCCTGAAATAATCCGCAATCAATCAGTATCTTGACGCTACCACTTTCCAGTAGGTATTTAGACCCAGTAACAGTCCCTGTCGCACCAATAAAAGTTAATTGCATGACCTACGCTCCACTAATGAGTTTAATTCAATCTTACTCCAAAGCGAGCTTGGATTTTGCCAATGCTGGATTAGTAGCAAAATACTTTTTAATACCCGCGTAGATCGACATGACTAACTTATCTTGATAGGCGTCATCCCCTAGTTTACGTTCCTCATCTGGGTTGCTAATAAAAGCTGTTTCCACCAAAATTGAAGGGATATCAGGCGACTTTAGTACCGCAAACGCGGCCTGCTCGACATGGTTTTTATGCAAGGTATTAATTTCACCAATCTGCCCAAGTACGGACTTTCCTAGCTTCAGACTATCGTTAATAGTCGCAGTTTGTGACAAGTCTAATAATGTCCGAGCTAAAAATGGGTCTTTAATATCTAGGCTCACGCCACCTATTAAATCCGACTCATCTTCTTTCTTAGCCAAATATCGTGCACTAGCACTAGTTGCACCGCGCTCTGATAAGGCAAAGACTGAAGAACCACGCGCCGCCGCATTAGTAAACGAATCCGCATGAATGGATACAAACAGATCTGCTTGTAATTTACGCGCCTTGACCACTCGGCCATGTAGAGGAATAAAGTAATCGCCATCACGAGTCAGCACTGCACGCATGCCTGGATCTTCATCAATCTTGGCTTTTAGTTTTTTAACAATAGCCAAGGTGATGTCTTTTTCATTACTGCCGTTGGCACCGCGCGCGCCAGGATCCTCACCACCGTGACCGGCATCCAAGGCGATGGTAACTTGTCGTGAATATTTATTATTGTCACCATTTTCTAGCTTATGTTCAAACCCAGTAGGCTCATTGGTTATTGTTGGTCCTGTTGGAAAACCTTGTGGCGTCTCATTGTGACCCGCTGACTCAATCGATTTAGGCTCAACCTCAACAACTTTAGGCGCCACGATTTCTGGGCTGGTGGCATTGGGGTTATCACGCTGCTCCAGCATCGCCATTAACGGATCTTTTACCGGAAAAATATCCAACACCAACCGATGTTTATATTCTCCCGCAGGCATTAGTAAGTTGACGACAGGCTTAGCCTCGGCTTTTAAATCCACCACCAAGCGCACCACGCCTGGCTTATTGGCGGCCACGCGCACTTGTTTGATATTGGGATCATCTGCAGCAATTTTATCGGCTAAGGATTTAAGGTTAGCATTAAGCTCAACGTTGTCAATATCCATCACGATGCGATCTGGATTTTTAAGGAAAAATACCTTATAGCTGATGGCATTGGTCGCCTCAAGCGTAATTCTTGTGTAGTCTTGCGCTGGCCAAACACGTGAAGCTGTCACTAAGTTACTCGCTGCATGCGCGATGCCACTGCAGGCTAAACACAAAGTTAAGCTAATGCGCAGGTAGGTTTTGATTGGGCTTAATAATTGGACTAACATGATTTCGCTTTAATGGCACTGATGGATTGTTGACCTAAAGGCGTATGTGCGATCAACTTAATCGTACGACCAGGTTCTTGAATACTAAAAATGATATCTAAATCGGGCAAAGGCAAACATTGCTGGGCCTTTTCCGGCCACTCAATCAAGCAAACACTACTGGCATTAAAATAATCCCTAAAGCCGGCCGCTTCCCACTCTTCATCATCATGAAAACGGTATAAGTCGAAATGGTAAATATTGAGCAGTGGCGCTGATTGAACGGGAATTTCATAACACTCAACTAATGTATAGGTCGGGCTTTTCACCTTCCCCTCATAACCTAGCGCGTGCAATAAACCCCGTACTAGGGTAGTCTTGCCTGCCCCTAAGTCGCCATGTAAGTAAATGGTGAGACTAGGCTGTATCGCAATGGCTAAGACAGCACCAAAAGCGAGGGTTGCAGCTTCATCTGTCAAATCAAGTGTAAAATTATTCATCATGACTGACTCTAATACAAATAGTGCACTGAAAACTAGCAAAGACTTTAGTCAACTGAGCCTTGATATCAAGCAATGGGGTCTGGCTTTGGGATTTGATCATATCGGCATCACTGACACCGAATTGAAAACGGCTGAGGCCGAACATCAAGCTTGGATTAGTAAGGGTTTTCATGGTGAGATGAATTATATGGTAAAACACGGGGTCAAGCGCACGCAACCCGCTGAATTAGTACCAAATACCCTGCGTGTCATTTCCGCTAGACTGGATTACCTTCCGCCCCAGGCAGCCGATAGCGAAAGCGTCCTTAACAATACTAGCAAAGCTTTTATCTCACGCTACGCCTTAGGTCGCGATTATCACAAAGTCATGCGCAACAAGCTGCAACAACTCTGCACACAACTTCAAGCTGCAGTGAGCCCCGACCTACAGTTTGATTACCGCGTTTTTACCGACAGCGCACCAGTAATGGAGGTGGCACTAGCTGAGAAAGCTGGTTTAGGCTGGCGCGGCAAACATACTTTATTGATTAATAAAAATCGTGGCTCTTGGTTCTTTCTGGGTGAAATCTATACCAACCTCCCCTTAATCACCGACTTAAAAGCCGACGAAGTATCCCCTAATCATTGCGGCACCTGCACTACTTGTATTGATGTTTGCCCAACAAAGGCTATTGTTGCCCCTTATCAGGTGGATGCTAGGCGCTGCATTTCGTATTTAACGATAGAACTTAAAGGTAGCGTCCCGCTAGAATTTAGGCCGCTGATTGGTAATCGCGTTTATGGCTGTGATGATTGCCAACTGTTTTGCCCGTGGAATAAGTTTGCACAAAGCACAAAGGTGGACGACTTTAACGTAAAGCATGGCTTGGACAATATTAGTTTAGTGGACTGTTTTAGCTGGACCGAGAATGAGTTCAAGCAAAAAATGGCCGGCAGTGCAATTCACCGGATCGGCTATGAGCAGTGGCTACGCAACATTGCCATCGGGCTCGGTAATGCTCAAACCAGCCCCGAAGTAATTGAAGCTTTGCAACGACCGCAGACCAGCGAGTTAGTGCAAGAGCATGTGGCATGGGCTTTATCCCAGCATGTGAAAAGCCAATAGCTAGGGACTGGCTTCCGAAAGAAGCGCCGCGCCAATGATGCCTGCCTGATCGCCGCTGGTGGAAATTCTGATTTCTATCTTACCGCGCAGTACAGGTATCAAAGCGGCATCCAACGCGCACTGAAATGCAGGTGCTAATAAACCCCAAGCCTGACTCATTCCACCGCCAATCACAATTAATCGCACATCAAGGACTTTCACTATATGCGCAACCGCATTCGCTAAATTCAATCCAGCCGTTTCATAAGCATTGATCGCTGCCAAATCCCCAGACTGCGCCAGCGTGGCAATCGCATCTGCTGTATTCGTTTTACTTGTCGCCTCTTGATAACTAATGGCGACACCACTGGCTGAAGCATACTGCTCCATGCATCCATGGTTACCGCATCCACATAAACGGCCGTTAGGGACAGTGATCATATGGCCAATTTCCATAGACATGCCGTGCTGCCCCGCGTAAGGCCGTCCATTTAATACCAAACCACCGCCTACGCCAGTACCGAGACCGACATAAATCAGATCAGAATAAGCGCCATTAAGGCTACAGAACTCACCGTAGGCAGCCACCAGCGCATCATTTTCAACAATTACTGGCAACCCGATTAAGGCAGACAAATCAGCGCTTAGGTCCACATTTAAAAGCCCTGGCAGATTAGGGGACTGCGCAATCTTCTGCGTAACCGGATCAATGAAACCAGGAAAGCCAATACCGACGGCACGTATCTTAGGATGTTTTTTAACTGCGGCCATAATTAAGCCCGCACTAATAGTTAAAATCTGTTGCCAAGCGTCGTCAGGGTGATGCGTTTTGCAGATCTCTGAAAAATTGGCGGCGACACGCATTTCCTCTATGACGACACCAGCTTGCAAAACACCCAAGCGCAGATTGGTACCGCCTACATCCATGCCAATTAGCATAATAGGTGACTTGCCTTAGCATCATGTTGATTGCTGGCCACATGGCGTCCTGAGCCTACTATCGCAGTTGTAATCATTTGCTTCTGCTCAGGCGTTAGCTGCTGCCAATTAAAGCGCCAATGCCAATTTCCAGTACAGGTTCCTGGCGTATTCATGCGGTGACTAGAATCTAGCGCCATTAGATCTTGCATAGGGATAATGGCTAATTGCGCGTCAGCGTCGAGCGCCATTTTAATTAAATCATCTGGCATATTGGGTTGGTAGTCATCCCCATGACGGGTGAGCAGATAAGTATGAAAACAATGACGTGAAGTTTCATCTAGTGCCTGATACCAACCCATACTAGTATCGTTGTCATGGGTGCCGGTATAGACCACGCTATTGGCATCAATATGCTCTGGCAGGTAGGGATTATCATCTTCTCCACTAAATGCAAATTGTAAAATCTTCATGCCTGGTAAGTGGAATTGGTGTCTTAGTGCATCAACTTCACTCGTAATAATACCCAAGTCCTCTGCCACTAAATGGATACCAGGCAAAGCCTGCATAATAGCCTCTAGCAAGGCCGCCCCTGGCGCCTCAACCCAGTCACCATTGATTGCAGTTTCCTCACTGGCAGGAATCTCCCATGCAGCTTGCAAACCTCGAAAGTGATCGATGCGAACAATATCAAACAATTCATTTTGGGTTGCCATGCGCGAAATCCACCACGCATATCCGTCCGACGCCATCGCCTCCCAGTTGTAATGTGGATTACCCCATCGCTGACCAGTTTCAGAAAAATAGTCTGGCGGAACGCCTGCGACTACCGTCATGCGCTCATCGCTATCTAATTTAAATAAGGAAGGCTGCGCCCATACTTCAGCGCTGTCATAGGCGACAAAAATTGGGATGTCGCCAAATAATTGCACCTGCTTACTCCCGGCATAACTTTTAAGTGTTAGCCATTGGCTAAAAAATATAAATTGCGCAAATTTCAATACAGCAAGTGCAGTCGATAACTCCAGTGTTGCTAATTTAAGCATTTCTGCATCGTGATGCTTATACGCCGCAGGCCACTCACTCCAATTAGTTTGATTGAATTTTTCACGCAGCGCCAAGAACATGGCAAAGTCGTCAAGCCAATGCGCATGCTTATCACAGAAAGCCACGAAGTTGGCCTGCTTAGCTTTGTGCTCAGGCTGATTAAAAGCTAGATAAGCCTTGCCTAGCAAAGGCATTTTATTGGTAATCAGGCTGGATAAATCGTCCTGCGTTAATAAGCCCTGTGCCTGCAAATTCTCTAAACTAATAAAGTCTGGATTACCCGCATGTGCAGAGAGGCACTGATAAGGAGAGTTATCAGCGTGCGGCATATTAATAGGCAAAGTTTGCCAAACTGTTGCGCCAATTTCCTCTAAGAAATCAACAAAACGATAGGCTTCAATCCCTAAATCGCCTACATAATAGGCACTGGGTAACGAACTGATATGAAGCAAAACACCCGCCCGTCTTGGATCTGGGCATTCTTCATTTAAGTACAATAGATTGGCTGTTTGCGTCATCAAGATCTACATTTAGATAAAATTCAAATAGTTATAGTTGGTGACTGTCACAACCATCGTGCTAGTTTTAGCAGGTTGATCACAGCCATTTAAGGTTTTTTGATTTTGAATTTCAATAAATATAGTTAGGCCTGACCACGACGCATCGTGCCGACATCATCAACATGGCCCGCAGCATCAGCATTCACCCCACCCACGCTAATAGCTTCGTATAGTGCAGGCGGAACTGATTGTCCTAACAGTGTGTACAAATTAATCAAATTGCGACGATAGAGCTTATCAAAACTAGCGACACTATCCGATGAATTGTAATCTCCAAACCACCAAAACCAGTCTGAACCTTCACAAATGGCTAGTTGGCGTTCGCAACCCTGTTGCTCCGTAGGCGTTAATGTCGCGGCATCAATCACTCTATCGTAAGTTTTTTTGGCTTCGCACAACAAATCCCAAGCTAGATTCTTTTCCTGATTGCCAATCCAGGTACTAAATGTACCGTATACCCAACTTCCAGCTGCAACCTGTGGTAAGACAGGCGCTGTAATCTCTTGCTTTTCATAAGCCTTGGATTGATACATATTGACCATGTCACTAAAGGTAGTCATCTCGATGTTAGGGTGATTGACCAAAGCTGCATACAGCTCACTTAAAAAGTAATAACCGTTGTACGGGTAGTACTCCCAGGCATTTTCACCGTCTAAAATCACACTGACGATTCTAGAATGTTCAAGCGTATTGGTTTCGTGAATATGCTCAAGATTATGAATAAAATCAGCCACAGCTTCTGATGCGCTCATTTTTGCGTATTCAAAACCAATCTTATCTGATAGCTGGTCATCCCTGAAAAAACACAAAATATCGTGCTTACCATTCGTGATGCGATATGGTTGGTATAAATAGTCCTGCTTATCAGACACACTTAGATGCGACTTCATCAAACTATTGACAAGCACGCCCTGTCCGGTGGCCGTCCACTCTAATCCATGCTCCGCCATCAATGAAAGAGCTGCATGCGACACTGCACCCTCTGCTGGCCACATACCGCGGGCCTGCTGTCCAAAATGAGTGGCATGAGATGCCTGCGCAGACTCCATGTGCGCAAGGGCGCGCTTGCGCCCGCCTGCGTAATGCGCGTGTTCCGGCAATGTAGCATCTGGCATAGCATCTAATGTAGACTTAAAATCAAGTAACAAAGGTAATATCGGATGGTAATAAGGGGTCGTCGACAGTTCAATTTGCTTTCTGTCCATTAAAGCTTTGTAACGTGGAATTAAGCCGGTAATGGTTTCGGCAATCAGCGCAAACAACTGCTTCCTTTCTTCTAGCGTAAACAGCACGCCCTTGGCCATCAAGGCTTGAACCACTTTGTTATTACGGCGCAGACTCTCACCACACCAAGCCAAGTGATACCACACCAACAAATCGGCCTTATATTGCGCCGTTAGGTAATGAAATTCATCCTCACATGCCATCTTCTCGACCAACTGGTAAATCTGCAATAACCGCTGATATTGCGGAAAAGGACTAAGCATTTTTTCGTGATGACTTTTAAAGCAACTCTGCACGACTAAATGGCACTGGTCATGAGAGATCGTCGCTAAATCGTCTTCAATCAATAACGACAACAAAGGATCTCGAATTTTATTTTGTTGAAATTGCAGTGTGTAATCTTCAAGTTGCTCTAGCAAAATTGGTACAAAATTAAAGCTGACACGCGCTTTAGGATTTTCTTCTAGATGAAACGCCATATCGCTGTAATCTTTGATGGCATGCAAGTAAGTCCATGGCAACACATATTCATTGCTAGCAAGATCACGGTAGTCTGGCTGATGCATATGCCAGTATAGATTTAGATATAACTTAGGGCGATTAGACTTCACTTAAATGTACAACCTTAATTAATAACAATAATAAACTTTCAGATCATTTCAGCATTGCCTGAAAAGCTAAACAACGCGATATAGGCTTTGACCCAGCATATCGGGGGTCACTAAGGTGATGCCTTTTTCTGAAACATAGAATCGTTTGGCATCCAACGCCAGATCGACACCAATTTCCATGCCTTCAGGAATCACACATCCTCGATCGATAACCACATTTTTAAGTACCGCATGACGGTTAATGGTGACCTTGGGCAAGATTACTGAGCCAACAATACTGCAGTAACTGTGGACACGGACATCTGAAAACAAGATAGATCCATTGATTGCCGAGCCGCTAATTAAACAACCGCCTGATACAAGGGAATCAGTGGCATGCCCACTACGTCCTTTGTCATTAAAGACAAATTTGGCTGGCGGTAACTGCTCTTGGCACGTCCAAATTGGCCATTCTCTGTCATATAAATTCAGCTCAGGAATCACTTTAGTTAATTCCATATTGGCTTCCCAATAGGCATCTATGGTTCCTACATCACGCCAGTAATAGTTGCCATTTTTAGCACCCACACAACTGTCAGTGAATCGATGAGCCTGCACTTTATATTTTTTGATAATGTAAGGAATAATATCTGCACCAAAATCATGCGAAGACTTTGAATCACCTGCATCACGAATCAACTGCTCATATAAAAACTTAGCGTTGAATATATAAATACCCATACTAGCAAAAGCTTTAGTGGGATCACCAGGCATATGCTTTGGATTAGCTGGCTTTTCTGCAAACTCAATCACGCGATCGGTTTCATCTACTGCCAACACACCAAAACCCTTAGCATCCTCTAACGGCACATTAATACAAGCGATGGTCATGTCAGCCTGACTTTTGGCGTGGGTAGCCAACATTTTGCCGTAATCCATTTTATAAATATGGTCACCAGCCAAAATCAACACATAATCACCGCCGCCTTCACGCAGCAAGTCCACATTCTGATAAACCGCATCCGCCGTGCCTTTGTACCAGTCTTCTGATATACGTTGCTGCGCCGGAATGATATTCACATACTCATTAAACTCACCACGTAGGAAGCTCCAACCGCGTTGCAAATGCTGAATCAGGCTTTGTGCCTTGTATTGCGTGGCCACATTAATACGCCGTATGCCAGAATTAATACAATTGGAAAGTGGGAAATCAATAATGCGGAACTTGCCACCAAATTGGACTGCTGGTTTGGCGCGCCAGTCTGTGAGATTTTTTAAGCGACTACCACGTCCGCCGGCTAGAACAATGGCGACGGTATTTTTTGTCAGGTTACTAATAAAACGATCTGAATGTTGACCTTGAATCATGGCGCCCTCCTGAAGTTTATTTGATTATATTAACTCACTAGCTGGGCTCACTAGTTTAATTTGGATATTGACTGCAATTGGTTACATTATAATCAGCTTAAAGCTTTATAATCTACTCAATAAAGATAAAAATATTAAAAATAGTTGTTAGAAAAATCTCAGGGAAAATGCATCTTGGTTAAATCTATATCGACTCTAGTAGAATCTAAAGCACAATCTCACGGATTGGAACTGATTTTATCGGCGCGGCATTATGATCCATTTAGCTTTTTAGGCTTACATGCTATTGATGATGATGCCGAACATGCGTATGTCTTGCGCACATTTATTGCTGCCGCTAGCAAAGTATCTGTGCAGACTGGCAAAGCATGGGTTGAGTTAAAGAAAACGCATCCTGATGGCCTGTTTGAATGGCTAGGTAACGAGACACTTAAAACGCCGTGCATGCTCAAAGTAGAGGTCGGCGGCAGCACCTACGAAACCTTTGACCCTTACACATTTAAATCCAGCATCACCCAACAGGAACTTTACCTCTTTGGTGAAGGACGATTAAAACAAGCCTACAAAACCCTAGGTGCGCAATGTATCACCCAAGACCATGTTGAAGGCGTGCGCTTTGCTGTATGGGCGCCTAACGCAGAACGCGTGAGTGTTGTCGGCAGTTTTAACGGTTGGGATGGTCGCATCCACAGCATGCGCGCGCATGGCGTCAGTGGTGTTTGGGATATATTCATTCCTCATCTCACCACTAGTGACACCTACAAATTTGAAATTCGCAATCGACATACCGGCAATGTCTTAGTTAAAACAGATCCCTATGGCTTTGAGTTTGAGCAGCGCCCAGGAACTGCAGCCAAGATTAGTACTAGCCATCACCAGTGGGAAGATAAGCAATGGCTAGAAGCGCGCAAAACACGTGACTGGTTACATGCACCGTTTAATTGCTATGAAGTGCATTTAGGTTCATGGCAGCGCAATGCGCTAGGCCATTTCTTAACCTACCGTGAACTAGCTAAAACCTTAGTGCCTTATGTCGCAGACATGGGCTACACACATGTCGAACTCATGCCGATATCAGAGCATCCACTTACCGAGTCTTGGGGCTATCAAACCACAGGCTACTTTGGCGTGACGAACCGCTTCGGTTCGCCTGATGATTTGCGCTTTTTAATTGACGCCTTTCACCAGGCCAATATCGGCGTAATTCTAGACTGGGTACCCGGCCACTTCCCTAAGGATGACTGGGCTTTAGCGCGTTTTGATGGCACTGCACTATACGAACATGAAGACCCGCGCTTAGGTGAGCACCAAGACTGGGGCACTTATATATTCAATTACGGCCGCAATGAAGTCCGCAATTTTTTAATTGCGAATGCGAGCTTTTGGTTACAAGAATTTCATATTGATGGCCTACGCGTTGATGCCGTGGCCTCTATGATTTATCTAGATTACTCACGCAAAGCAGGTGAATGGTTGCCAAATAAATTTGGTGGCCGTGAAAACTTGGATGTCATCGAATTCCTCAAGCAACTGAATGTAATGGTTGGTGAAGACTTTACTGGGGTACTCACGATTGCAGAAGAATCAACGGCTTGGCCTATGGTGTCACGCCCCGTATATTTAGGCGGCTTGGGCTTTAGTATGAAGTGGAATATGGGCTGGATGAACGATACGCTGGCTTATATAGAAAATGATCCTGTGCATAGACGCTACTATCATGACATGCTCACTTTTGGGCAACTGTACGCCTACTCTGAAAACTTTGTATTACCGTTTTCACATGATGAAGTTGTGCACGGCAAACATTCTCTGTTAGATAAGATGCCCGGTGATAGTTGGCAAAAATTTGCTAATTTACGCCTACTAATGACCTATCAGATGACTGCCCCAGGTAAAAAACTCAACTTTATGGGCAACGAGTTTGGCCAAGGCCGTGAGTGGAACGTGAATAGTAGTTTAGACTGGCATTTACTCGGTGATGACTATGTGGGACATCATTGGCATCAGGGCATCAAACAAGTCAATGCAGACCTAAATAAACTCTATAAAGATATTCCGGCTTTATATACCTTAGACTTTGACCATGAAGGCTTTGCTTGGATAGACTGTCATGACACTGACCAATCGACGATTAGCTTTGTCAGACGTGGCCTAGATAATAGCTTTGTGCTGGTTGTGCTTAATTTCACCCCTGTATTACGTGAAAATTATCGCATCGGCGTGCCGCAAGCTGGCAGTTACCGTGAGCTATTTAACAGTGATGCCGCTTGCTATGGCGGGAGCGATCGTGGCAATGGTGCGGGCCTTCACACAGAAGACATTGCTTGGATGAACCACCCACAGTCGTTAGTGATCACCCTACCGCCATTGGCTGGATTAATATTAAAATTAAACTAGTTTTACCGAAGAACAATTTAAATAACTACTAAATATAAAGTACTACTATACAAATGGCTACGCTAACACAATACCCAGTATGGCAAAAACTCTGCCAACATCATCAAAAAATGGACTCGACACATATGCGCGATTTATTCGCCAATGATGGCGAGCGCTTTAATAAATTCAACCTTAAATTTACCGATCTATTGTTAGATTACTCTAAACATCGGATTAATGATGAAACCATGCCATTACTCATGGAGATGGCACGTGAGGCGAAGATAGAGAACTGGCGTGATCGCATGTTTGCTGGCGAAAAAATCAACATTACAGAAGACCGTGCTGTGCTCCATAGTGCTTTGCGCAACCGAAGCAATACGCCAGTAATCGTTGATGGCAAAGATGTGATGCCTAATGTGAACAAAGTATTAATGCAAATGCGCAAGTTTTCAGAAAGCGTGCGTAATGGCAACTGGCTAGGCTATAGCGGCAAACGCATTACTGATATCGTGAATATCGGTATCGGTGGCTCTGACCTAGGCCCAGTAATGGTGTGCGATGCACTAAAACCATATGCCAGCCCTGAGTTACAAGTCCATTTTGTGTCTAATATTGATGGTGCCCATTTAATGCGTGCACTTGAAGTATGCAACCCTGAAACGACGTTGTTTATTGTGGCTTCTAAGACCTTTACTACCCAAGAAACAATGACCAACGCTCATTCTGCGCGTACTTGGTTTTTACAAACGGCGCAGGTTGAAGCGCATGTAGCAAAACACTTTGTCGCCCTTTCTACCAATGAAAAAGCCGTTCAGGACTTTGGCATCGATGGCGCCAATATGTTTACATTCTGGGACTGGGTCGGTGGTCGCTACTCACTATGGTCAGCGATAGGCCTGTCGATTGCTTTGTATGTGGGCATGGATCATTTTGAAGATTTGCTGTTGGGCGGTCATGAAATGGACAACCATTTCAAAACAGCACCATTAGAACAAAATATGCCAGTCATCATGGCGCTTTTGGGTGTTTGGTATAACAACTTTTTTAATGCAGATACGCATGCGATTCTCCCGTACGACCAAGGATTAGCGCGCTTTCCAGCTTATATGCAGCAAGCTGACATGGAAAGCAATGGTAAGTTTATTGATAGAAATGGCGAGCGCGTTCAATATAAAACTGGCCCAGTCATTTGGGGTGAAGCTGGCACCAACGGTCAACATGCGTTCTACCAACTGATTCATCAAGGGACACAAACGGTTCCATGTGACTTTTTAATGCCGATACACAGTCATTATGCAATTGGTAAGCATGGTTACGCCCATCACAAAATATTACTCGCTAACTTTTTAGCGCAAACCCAATCCTTGATGCTAGGTAAAACCAAAGAACAGGCACGCGCAGAACTTGAAGCGGAGGGTCTAAGTGGCGCTGCTCTAGAAGGTCTGTTGCCACATAAGGTTTTTGAAGGCAACCGCCCTACTAGCTCTCTCGTGTTCGATGAATTAACACCGAACACATTGGGAAAACTGATTGCGCTTTATGAACACAAAATTTTCGTACAGGGCATTATTTGGAACATTAACAGTTACGACCAATGGGGCGTTGAATACGGCAAGCAGATTGCGAAACAGATTTTACCGCAACTGACTAGCGCAGAAATTGTTAGCAATTATGATAGCTCAACCAATGGTTTAATTAATTACACCAAATCTCACATTTAACATCTGACGCGTATAAAAAAAGCCCAACGAGTGATTGCTGGGCTTTTTGTTGGGTGTTAGATCAACACCTCATCATGCAAGAATTACCTAAGCTTAACCTGGCTAGAACTTAGAATAGCCTTGGACAAAGATTCACCCATCACAGCACTGGCGCTAGCACCGATTCGCTTAGCCACACGACTAGCCAAATCCTCTTCATAGCTAAAGTCTACAATTGACTCTTCCTTAATCACTTCACGTGCTACATAGTCTGTGCTACCTAAAGCATCCGCTAATCCTAGCTTGATACTTTGCTCACCGCTCCAAAACAATCCACTGAATATCTCAGGCGTTTCTTTTAGGCGATCTGCACGGCCTTGACGCACAACCGATTTAAATTGCTCGTGCACTTCATTGAGCATGGCTTGCGCAAGCTCCTGATGCTTAGGATTGACCGGTGAAAATGGATCTAGCATGGCCTTGTTCTCGCCTGCCGTCATTAACCTGCGCTCAACGCCTACTTTTTTCATCACTTCAGTAAAGCCGTAGCCATCCATCAACACGCCAATTGACCCGACAATGCTAGCCTTATCTACGTAAATTTTATCAGCAGCCACGGCAATGTAATAGCCACCAGAAGCACAAATATCTTCAACTACAGCATAGACCGGAATGCTAGGATGTAAGCGCTTCAGACGCCTAATTTCGTCATTAATAATACCCGCTTGGACTGGACTGCCACCTGGGCTATTAATCCGCAAAATAATTCCTTTGGTCCCTTTATTGTCGTAGGCATCATGCAAACTCGTCATGACTGACTCTGCATTAACCTCACCGCCCGACTCAATGACACCACTAATTTGAATTAATGCCGTATGTGAGCTTGAGCTTTTCTTGCTCGCACCCAATAAACCTAGTGCATAAAACAGCACGATGAATAGATAAATAAACAATAGTGCTTTAAATAAAATACCCCAGCGCCTCGCTTTTTTTTGCTCGGAAAGCGCTGCGCCAGCAAGCTTTTCTATGATGTCACGCTGCCATTTATTTTCTGTTACTGGATTGTCTTCGGACATGGGCTAGGCCTTAATAAAATAATGCGTTAAATTTAATCGATCGTTGGAATTAGATTGATAATAATTTTTTGATTTTGTTCAGTTAATGTTAGTGTTTTTAGGCTTTTACCTTTACATGGCCCCATCACGCAAAAGCCATTGTCAGGTCTATATTGAGCACCATGCGTTGCGCAAACGAGGTAATCTTTTTGTCTAGTAAAAAAATCGCCATGATTCCAATCCAACTCTACCGATACATGCGCACACTGATTCACGTAAGCGTAGGCTTGACCTTGAAAACGCACGACAAAACCAGTGACAAACTCACCCAAATTGGGCAATGCAAATCGTAGACCTTTATCTGCTTCAAGCAAGTCTGCGCTATCAAACACAATGGTGCTTTGACTTAAATCAGGTGCGTTTGGAGATTGCTTCAAGATAGACCTACGCGCGCTCTAGTAGCCATTGGCTTAAACTAGAAAAATCATTAAATTGTTGTATCGGATTAAGATGTTGCCACTGCTCAGCTGTCTGGGCGCCATAGGTTACCCCTACTGCACTCACGCCGGCATTTTTAGCCATATGTAAATCATAACTGGTGTCCCCTATCATGAGGGTGCGTTCAGGCAAGACGACCAAATCATCCATTAACTCATCCAGCATTTGTGGATGCGGTTTTGAAAAGCACTCATCGACAGTACGTGTCGCATGAAACTGCTTACCCAAGCCACAATGCGCCAAAGCTAAATTGAGACCGCGCCGACCTTTTCCGGTAGCCACCGCTAATTTAAAGCCTTTCTTATTAAGCGCAATAATGGTTTCGGCTGCACCTTCAAATAAAGGAATTTCGCTTTCACCCGCATAATAATTAATATTGTAATGACTTGCCAGGGCTTGCGCTTGCTCTGCAGGCAAGTCGCCATATAAAGCTTGAATAGATTCACGTAAGCCTAATCCAATAATGCTACTTGCGACTTGAGCGGTGAGTGCGGGCAACCCAACTTGGGCTGCGGCTTTCAGTATGGCATTAGTGATCATACTGGTAGAGTCAGCCAAGGTGCCATCCCAATCCCATACGATTAAATCAAACTGCTTAGGCATGCTATTCTTTCTTAATAAGTAATACGTTTAATTTAGGCGTCTAGTTTCAGTAGAAATTTGGACAGTTCAGCCGGCATAGGCGCGACTAACTCTAACTTGTCATTGGTCAGTGGATGGCGAATTTTGGTGTTGGATGAATGCAAAAACATGCGTTTCAAGCCATGTTTAATCATGGCCTTATTCACTGTGAAATCTCCGTACTTATCATCACCAACGATTGCAAAACCAAGATGGGCCAGTTGAACTCGCAGTTGATGGGTGCGGCCTGTCACCAATTGAGCCTCTAGTAAGCTAAATTTGCCTAAACTGGCACTAGAGAAATTCTTAATCAGTCTAAATAGGGTTTCTGAAGATTGGCGCTCATCATATTTATCTTTAGAAATATCAGTCACCACATTGACGCGACGCTCACCATTCGGCAATAAATATTTCTGCAGATCAAGCACTACACGTTTTTTTTGTTCAGTCCACTCGCCGTGTACCAACATAAGGTAGCGCTTATCGGTTTGGTGATTGCGAATCGCTTCATGCAAAGCCACTAAGGCACTGCGCTTTTTAGCCAACATCAGCACGCCAGAAGTTTCGCGATCTAACCTATGCACCAATTCCAAAAACTTAGCTTTAGGGCGCTCTAAACGCAACTGCTCAATCACGCCACGACTAATGCCACTACCACCGTGCACCGCAAAACCAGCAGGCTTATCGATGACAAGCATAGCATCATCTTCAAAAATAATGGCTTGCTCAAACTTAGAAATGGCGGGAGTTACGTGATCAGGCTTCACAATGACGTTGGCACGTGTTGGTGGTATGCGTACCACGTCGCCCAAACTTAATCTAAAGTCTGCATCTATGCGTTTTTTGTTGACGCGCACTTCACCACTTCGCAAAATGCGATAGACATGGCTCTTGGGAACACCTTTTAGGGTTTTGGTCAGAAAGTTATCGACCCGCTGACCTTCACTTGCTTCATCTACCGTTAAAAATGCCGCCGCTAAATCGCTAACGCTAGTCTGTGTATGGGTTGTATCTGTTGATGTTATCTGGTTCATTCTTTGCTTAAATTTTTGATGTAGCATATACTACGGTAGTTCTTGATTAAATTAACAATTTTATTGTGTTATTTCAATAAATTGTAGCCAAGAATTGGAAGACACTCAAACCTACTATTTGTAAAAATGACAGCAAGTCTACATTTTTTCAATTTGGTCAATATTGGGTGTGCAACTAAAAACTGACAACAAACACTTGGTTAACACCGCTCGCCATATTATAAAGTAGCGGTAAGTAAAAAATTAGCGCTCAAGCCGCCGCAGACAAATAAAGATAAAAGCGCGACTTAAAGTGATCGTAAAATTTAGAGTGCTACTGATTCGATTTTTAAACGAATAGTAATACACGAAAATTAGAATTTACTGAATATAGAATTTTAACGAATTTATGCCACAACTGGCTTAAATTTAATAATTAGTTTGCTTTAACGAACAATGTTTCATCATGCTTTCATTAGCAGATGACTCAAAATAATTACCAGACAAGCCTAATGCAGTGTATTTGACTGCCTTGCAAAACTGGTAAGTAGAATGCGAATACTCGCCACACACCGTTAAAATGCATGGTTATTAAATTGTATTAGCGTTAAATTTTCCATAGGAGCCCCCTATTAATTAACCCAGTTAATTAAGTCAGGAGGCCTTCAGTAGTTCAGCCAAACCATGGCACTTTCACTTTAAAATGCCTTCAATTTCAATGCCTTATTCTTATGCATTGAGTCTGCCCGCCTTGCCTAGCGCAGGAGTTAAGCAATGAAACGTATGTTATTTAATGCAACGCAATCTGAAGAGTTGCGCGTTGCAATCGTAGATGGTCAAAAATTAATAGATTTAGATATTGAACATGCCGGCAAAGAGCAGCGCAAAAGCAATATTTACAAAGGTGTAATCACACGTATCGAACCCTCACTTGAAGCGGCTTTTGTCGACTACGGTATGGATAGACACGGTTTCTTACCATTCAAAGAAGTAGCGCGTAGCTATTACAAAGAAGGTGTAGGTAGTGGTGCACGCATTCAAGATGCCTTAAAAGAAGGCCAAGAATTAATCGTCCAAGTAGATAAAGATGAGCGCGGCAACAAAGGCGCAGCACTGACTACTTTCATCTCACTTGCTGGTCGTTACTTGGTGTTAATGCCAAACAACCCACGTGGCGGTGGCGTATCACGCCGTATTGAAGGTGAAGACCGCGATGAATTGCGCGATGTATTAGCGCAGTTAGAAGTACCAAAAGGCATGAGCATTATTGCCCGTACCGCTGGTATTGGTCGCAATGCCGAAGAGTTACAATGGGATTTAAACTACCTAACACAGCTATGGACAGCCATTGATGGCGCCTCAGCCATGCAGGCAGGCGCCTACTTAATCTACCAAGAAGGTAGCTTAGTCATTCGTGCTATTCGTGACTACTTCAGCTCTGATATTGGTGAAATATTAATCGATACCCCTGATATCCATGAGCAAGCCGTACAATTTATGAACCACGTAATGCCAGGCAATGTGTCTCGCGTTAAGTTGTATCAGGATGAAATTCCACTCTTTACACGCTTTCAAATTGAGCACCAAATTGAATCAGCATTCTCACGTGAAGTTCGCTTACCATCAGGTGGCGCCATCGTGATAGACCATACGGAAGCTTTGGTTTCTGTAGACGTCAACTCTGGTCGTGCAACACGTGGTAGCGATATTGAGCACACCGCATTTAACACCAACATGGAAGCTGCTGAAGAAGTGGCACGCCAGTTACGATTACGTGACTTAGGTGGCTTAGTGGTAATCGATTTTATTGATATGGAAAGTCAACGTAATCAACGTGAAGTAGAAAACGCATTGCGCGATGCGCTGCATGTTGACCGTGCACGCGTCCAAACTGGAAAAATCTCACGCTTTGGTTTACTTGAATTATCACGTCAACGTTTGCGTCCTAGCTTAGGCGAAACTAATCATATTCCATGTCCTCGTTGTAGTGGTACTGGTCATATCCGCGGTATCGAATCGACTGCATTGCATATCTTACGTATTACGCAAGAAGATGCGATGAAAGATAACAGCGCCATTATTCAAGTACAGTTACCAGTTGAAGTTGCAACATTCTTATTGAATGAAAAACGTGCTGATATCCATGCCATTGAACAGCGCATGGGCGTTGAAGTGGTGTTGATTCCTAACATCCATCTTGAAACACCTAACTACAATATCGTGCGTGTTAAGCATGATGACGTGACCGAAGAAACTAGTCGCGCCAGTTATAAAATGGTTGAACTCCCTGCAGAAACTAGCTACATCCAAAATGCAGAAGAAGTGGCAAAAGCAGTCAAACCAGTAGCTGCAGTAAAAGGTATTACCCCTGCAGCGCCTGCGCCAATTTCAACTGAAAAACTAACGTCAGGCACGTCAGTATCATTACTAACGCGTATTAAAAATTGGTTGGGATTATCTACTTCTAAAGCTAGTGCTAAAAAGACCGAAGAAAGCAGTCGCGAAGGCAATCGTAATAACCGTAACCGTAACAATCGTAATCGCAATGATCGCAATCGTGGTGATCGCGCAGATAAAGGCGCAAGCCAAGATCGTCCAAATCGCAATAACGAAGCTAAGCGTCCTGCCGAGGCTAAACTGCAGGAACCGCGTCAACAAAAACCACAACAGCCACGCAATACTACGGCGGCTCAGGTTAATGTAACAGCAGAAATACCTGGTAACGAAGCTGCTACAGAGCAACGTGCTGAACGTAGTGGTCGTCGCAATCGCAATAATCGTCGTGGTCGTCGTGACCGTGAAGAAAACGTGAATACCGAAACTAGCCGTGCTTTTGTACCTAATGAGGAAGTAAGCGCTGTTTCATCGTCTCCTGCAACAACAAATGTTGAAGCTAAGGCTGAAACACCAATGATTGTAAGCGCTGAAGTAGCTGTTGAAGCAACACCTAAAGCTAAAGCAGATAACAGAAAGCCAAGGCCACCTAAAGCCCAAGCGGCGGCAAAAGAGGCTAACACCAGCTCAGACTCAGTTGCCAAAGAAACGGTCGCAACGCCGGCTGTTGCAGTTGAAGCAATTGAAAAACCAGCGGCTAGCAAACGTCCTGCCCGCGCACGTAAACCTAAAATCGAAGCTAAACCGGTTGATTTAGCTAGCATAGGGTTGCAATTGGTCGAAACTAAAGCTGACGCACCAAAGGCAGCAGCGCCAGTGACTGCTGAGAAACCTCGCGCCCCACGCAAAGCAGCTTCTTGGCAGAATAAAGCACAAGATAATGCCAGTGCAGAGCCGATGGTGATGGTAGAAACACAAAACAAATAGTGCGAATAAGTACTAGATGAAAAAAAGCCCCGATTCATCGGGGCTTTTTTTGCTTATCACATATGATTTAATCTAAGATTCAAGCTCGCAAAAAATGAATGAGCGCATAGCCAATTGCAGCCATGAATAATGCGCCAAACACATGACTAGAGGCATGAACAAACGCCCACAAGTATTCCTGTTTTTGCAGTAAAGCCAAACTTTCGCCGGTAAATGCTGAGAATGTAGTGAGGCCGCCTAAAAAACCGGTGGTTATAAAAAGCAATAACCTAGGATGCTGCAAAGTCTCAAGCCCAACACAGGCTAAAACCATGCCCATCATGAAGCCTCCACTTAAATTTACGATTAGTGTGCCTAAGGGTAAATTAGGGAGCACCGAATTAAGTATCATACACACCCACCATCGACCCCAAGCGCCTAAAGCAGCCCCCAACCCTATTGCCATTGCAGTTGTAAAATTAAAAGCGGAATTCATTGTGTGATACTCATATCAGCTCGTTCATATAGTAAAATTAAGTAAGATTTTGTAAACCATAGAATTAGCGTACAACTTTAGCGAGAAATTCATGCCATTGAAAGTATTATTTGCAAAGAAAGTGCTGTTTGTTAGCTCTGAAGTTTTTCCGCTAATCAAAACCGGGGGCTTGGCCGACGTTAGTGGCTCTCTCCCTTCAGCATTAAAGCACTCTGGTATAGATGTACGGATTTTAATCCCTGGCTATACAGCAGTACTGAATCAACTTAGTGAACTACGCCCTATCGCCACCTTGACGAACTTACCTGTGATTGAAAAAGCAGAGCTGTTATTAGGCATCATTACAGAAACCCAAGTAAAAGTTATGGTCATTAAATCACCACACCTCTATGAACGCGAGGGTGGTCCTTATGCAGATATCAATGGTCAAGAGTGGTTAGATAACCCGCTACGTTTTGGCGTGCTATCAAAAGTGGCCGCCATGCTAAGTGGACAGCATTCGCCGTTAACAGACTGGCAACCTGATATTGTGCATTGTAATGACTGGCAAACTGGCTTAACCCCAGCCTATATGCAACTAACAGAAAAATCCGAGGCTAAATCTATCATTAGCCTCCACAATATGGCGTTTCAAGGATGCTACTCACCCGCTTGGCTCACTACCTTAAATTTACCGCATACACACTTTAGTATTGAAGGTTATGAATATCATGGCCAGTTATCATTTCTGAAAGCAGGCATAGTCTTTGCCGATGCAATCACGACGGTAAGTCCACGCTATGCCCAAGAGATTCAAACCGTCGCCTTTGGTTTCGGCCTTGAGGGCTTACTAGCCAAACGTGGTCATGAAATCAAAGGCATTCTAAACGGCATTGAAACCAGCGAATGGAATCCTAAAACTGACCCTTATTTGTGCAAAAATTATAGCGCAAGCAATATCACTGGCAAGAAGAAAGTAAAAGCCGCACTCCAGCTAGCCAGTGGGCTCACTGTTGATGCGGACGCACCATTACTGGGCGTAGTCAGTCGACTCACTCACCAAAAAGGCTTAGATCTTTTATTGCCCTGCATACAGGCATTATTAGATTCAGGCTGCCAATTAGTATTGCTCGGCAATGGAGAAAAAGATTTAGAACAAGCATTCGTGGCATTGGCCGAAGCAAACCCAGGGAAAATCAGTGTCACCATCGGCTACAACGAACCACTATCCCATCAAGTCATGGCTGGTTGCGATCTATTTGTGATGCCATCACGATTTGAACCATGCGGATTGAATCAGTTATACGGCCTAGCCTATGGCACCCCACCCATTGTCAATGCGACAGGTGGGTTAGCTGATTCTGTCATTGATGCTGACTTGCATAGCATTAAGGACGGAAGCGCCAATGGATTTGTCATGATAGAAGCCAGTGCGGAAGCGCTATCGGCTTGTATACATCGCGCTGTAGAGCTATTTAAAAACGAAAAAACCACTTGGCGTAAAATTCAGAAAAATGGCATGTCGCAGAATTTAAGTTGGGACAATAGTGCCCTAGAGTACTTGGAGTTGTATAAGACTTTGATCAGCTAATCATAGTAATTATTTTTTAACGCGGGACTGATATCTTGGCACGGTAAATGCTTAATATAAATTAGCTTCTCCAAAGCTAAGATCTCCTCCTTAGGGCGTAACTACTAAAATAGCTTACGCCCTCTTTTTTTGCTGCCTTCAAAACACTTTATTTTATTTGACAATAAAATGTTCGCGGTAATATTTCAATTCCTCAATAGATTCATAAATATCAGCCAACGCCTCATGTTTGCTGGCTTTTTTAAATCCTGAGTAAATTTCTGGTTTCCAACGTCGCGCCAATTCCTTAAACGTACTAACGTCGAGGTTACGATAATGAAAGTATTTTTCTAAATCTGGCATATAGCGCGCCATAAACCGACGATCTTGGCAGATCGAATTGCCACACATAGGCGATTTACCGGCCGGCACGAATTGCTTAAGAAACGTGATCATTTCTAGTGTGGCCTCAGCTTCCGTTAAAGTGGATGCCCTTACTTTCTCAATCAAGCCAGAACGACCATGCGCCCCTTTATTCCAAGCATCCATCCCATCTAAAACCGCATCACTTTGATGGATGACCAATACAGGCGATTCCCCTAATACATTTAGATTCGCATCGGTGACAACGACCGCTAACTCCAAAATACGATCAGTGTCGGGTAATAGTCCGCTCATTTCCATGTCTAGCCAAATTAAATTATTTTGATCCGTAGTCGTGCTTTCAGTAGTCTTGTTACTTGCTTCCGCCATCATGATTTCCATTGAAAATTGAATTATTGTGCACTATTGATGAACCAACACCAATGAAATGCCTCACAATGAGCATATTAACTTAATTAAAAAATTACGATCTAGATAAATCATGCCCTCAATACTCACCTACACCTTTGTTTGCCTACTTATCCTCACCACCGTCATTCGAATTTGGTTGGGAAGCCGTCATATTGCCTATGTGCAACATCATCGCAATGCGGTGCCAGTCGCATTTAATGACAATATTGCATTAGACGCCCATCAAAAAGCGGCAGATTATGCAGCGGAAAAAACTAAGTTAGCCATGACTGAGTCGATTGCACAAATGTTGCTTCTGCTCATACTCACTTTAGGCGGTGGATTGCAGTTCATTGATGATATTTGGCGCTACGCCTTGCCGGCACAGGAGATTATGCGCGGTGCATTTGTAATCTGCAGTGTGCTGTTGCTCAGCAGTTTAATTGACGTACCTTATGACTACTACAGAACGTTTGTCGTGGATGCGAAATTTGGCTTTAACAAAATGACCGTCTCCATGTTTTATAGCGACCTAATTAAACACAGCTTGGTAGGTGTCGTTTTGGGAGCCCCTATCTTGTTTGCCGCCTTATGGCTCATGCAAAGTGCCGGCGAATTCTGGTGGCTTTATTTATGGCTTGTTTGGGCCTTGTTTAACTTGTTGATGCTGGCGGTTTACCCTACTTTTATCGCCCCTTTATTTAACAAATTTTCTCCGTTAAAAGATGAAGCTTTAAAACTACGCATTGAAAACCTACTGACTAAATGTGGATTTAAGTCGCAAGGACTATTCGTCATGGACGGCTCTTCTCGTAGCAGTCATGGTAATGCTTACTTTACTGGGTTTGGAGCTTCCAAACGTGTAGTGTTTTTTGACACACTCCTTGAACGCTTAAATGCCGATGAAATTGAAGCTGTATTGGCGCATGAATTAGGCCACTTCAAACATCAGCACGTCACTAAACGAATTGCAATGATGTTTGTGGTGAGCTTTTTAGGCTTAGCCTTACTGGGCTGGCTCATCAATCAGCCCGGGTTCTACTATGGACTTGGCGTGACACACATCAGTACTTATATGGCCTTAATGCTATTTTTACTGGTATCGCCTGTGTTCTTGTTTTTACTACGCCCACTAATGGCCAGCTATTCCCGTAAAAACGAGTTCGAAGCTGACAGTTACGCCGCTGAACATGCAAGTGCTAATGACCTAGTGAAGGCATTAGTGAAACTTTATCGCGATAATGCGTCTACGCTCACGCCAGACCCATTACACTCTGCTTTCTATGATTCTCACCCACCTGCAAGCATTAGAATTTCAAAATTAGCGGCGTATACTAAGTAAACGTTTCTATTAAAGGGCTCGGATGATGAAAACGCTATTATTGGCTTGTCTGCTACTGATCAGTGCCCAAGTATTGGCGGAACCATTCAAATCTGCTGATTTAGTCGCAGGCAAGGCTCTGCTAGAGAAAAACTGCATCAGTTGTCATGCCTCTAGCTTTGGCGCTGATGGAGCGGCCATTTATACACGTGAATATCGCAAGGTGCACACCGCAAAAGGTTTAGCCGCACAAGTGCGAAACTGTAATACTATGCTCGGACTTAAGTGGTTTGAAGATGAAGAGCTCAATGTGACCGGCTACCTAAATAAAACCTACTATAAATTTACTGAGTAATTGCTTATTTTGCGAACCGAACAAGCTGCAGCAGCACATCAAGAAAAACTCCTCACTGGCACCATCGTTGCCGCTTATGGCAAACGCTTTCAGGTTGAATTGGCTGATGACCAAAAACGCATCAGTTGCGTCACCCGTGGTAAGAAAACTGATCTAGCCTGTGGCGACAATGTGACACTCAAGCTTACCGATAAGCACGAAGGAGTCATTGAATCTACCTTACCGCGCAAAACCCTGCTCTATCGTAGCAATGCATTCAAAAGCAAGATGTTAGCGGCAAATGTCACACAAATCATCATTGTATTAGCCACCCAACCTAGCTTTTATGAAGCCCTACTTAACCGTTGCTTAATTGCGGCAGAAGCTGCCGGAATTAAAGCATTAATTGTGCTTAACAAATGTGACTTGGCAGACAATGACGATGCAAAGCAAAAGCTAGCCTTATATACTGGACTAGGCTATCAAGTACTTGCACTATCGGCTACTGAAGATATTTCTGCATTACGCCCATATTTGCAAGGTGAGGCCAGTATCTTAGTAGGTCAATCCGGCATGGGTAAATCCACAATTATCAATGCCCTATTACCGGATGCTGATGTTCGTACACGCGAGGTCAGCCTAGTGCTTGATAGCGGTAAGCACACCACCACTGCAGCGCACTTATATCATTTAGATGCACATAGCCAATTGATTGATTCCCCCGGACTACAGGAATTCGGCCTACATCATCTCAGTACGGATGAGCTAGAGCATGCTTTTATTGAATTTAGGCCGTACTTAGGTAAATGCAGGTTTAATAATTGCAAACATTTACAAGAACCAGACTGCGCCATTAAAGAAGCTGTGGCTTCAAATAAAGTCACACCAGAGCGCCTAGCTATTTATCAAATGTTACGAACTGAAATCGGCGCGTAACGCCATCAACACTCGCTGACAAGCCATCTCCAAAAAGCAGGACGAGTGCGCGTATAATAGCCTCAGATACTTTAGGACTCACCCGCATGCAAATTACTACCCGCCTTGAATTTGATGCTGGCCATCGAATTCCCAGCCACAAAAGTCAATGTAGAAACTTACATGGTCATCGTTACGCGATGGAAATCACCTTATCTGGCGACATTATCAAGCAAGAAGATGCTTCAGAGAACGGCATGGTAATGGACTTTTCAGACGTGAAAGCCATTGCTAAAAGTGCAGTGGTTGACCTATGGGATCACGCATTCTTGGTGTACAAGCATGACACTGAAGTGCTCGACTTTCTGAATAGCATGGCCAATCACAAAACGATTGTATTCCCTACTGTTCCGACTGCTGAAAATATGGCGTTTGAAGCGTTTAGGATACTTAAAAGCAAATATCACGACACTTACGGCAATCACTTAAAGCTAGAAAAAGTACGTTTGTATGAAACACCTAACAATTGGGCTGACGCACTCGCCTAAGCATTTAACTTAATCGCAAGGCTTTCATCTCTTCAATCAACGCCGCACGCCAGTTTGGTAGTTGTAACGCAAAATCTGTAGCCAATTTAGTACAATCTAAAATGGAATTAGCTGGTCTAACGGCCAAGGTTGGAAACTCTTGTGTCGTAATCGCTTTAATATTAGACGGTAGCGTTTTAAGTACCGGCCAACCACGCTCAATTTGTACGCGTGTATATTCATCCACTATTGCCAATGCAAACCCATACCAGCTTGTAAAGCCACTATTCACTAAATGGTAGACACCATGAGTGTTTTCTTGCCATTGTGGCAATATTGCCATGACTGCCTGCGCTATGCTCTGACTGCTGGTGGGTGCACCCATTTGGTCAGCTACTATCCGAAGTTCTTCACGCTCAGTGGCTAAGCGCAAGATTGTTTTCAAAAAATTATTGCCGTAAGCCCCATATACCCAAGAAGTGCGAAGTATTAGATGCGGTAAACCTACTGCACTAACCGCCATTTCACCCGCAAGCTTAGACTGACCATAAACGCTGATCGGATGCGTCGCATCAGTTTCAATATAAGGATCAACCTTATTACCACTGTAGACATAGTCAGTGGAAAAATGGATTAGGCTCGCGCCAATGTTTGCCGCTTCTTCTGCCAGCACTCTAGGGGCTGCTGCATTGATGGCATAGGCTAACTCAGGCTCGCTTTCAGCTTTATCAACTGCCGTATAAGCGGCTGGGTTGATAATTAAATCAGGTTTGTGTGCATGCACCACGCGTCGAATTGCCTCTGCGTCAGTTAGATTAAGCTGACTGCGATCTAAACTAATGACGTTCAAAGTCGTATCAGTAGCCAAGGCATGCTTTAGGGCATGCCCCACTTGGCCATTAACGCCGGTAATAAGAATTTTTCTAAACATAGACAAATAATCTAAAGCTTAGCCTTGCGCTTCAAATACATCGGCCTGTGAAAAATCTACACCCAACTTATCTTTAGCAGACAAACTAGGCAGTTCTGTAATAGGCCAATCAATCGCCAAGGCAGGATCATCCCAACGCAAGCAACGCTCATATTGCGGGGCATAGTACTCTGTAGTTTTATACAAAAACTCAGTATCAGGCTCTAGTGTTAAAAAGCCATGTGCAAAGCCTGCAGGGATCCACATTTGACGTTTATTCTCAGCTGACAATATCGCCCCTACCCACTGACCAAAACAACCAGACTCGCGACGAAGATCCACCGCCACATCAAAAACTGCGCCGTGACTCACCCGCACTAATTTTCCTTGCGCTTGTTCAATTTGGTAATGCAAACCGCGCAACACATGCGCGGCGGATTTTGAATGGTTATCCTGCACAAATTGCGTTTTAACACCGGTTAATTTTTCAAATGTTGTTTGGTTATAGCTCTCAAAGAAGAAACCTCGATCATCACCAAAAACTTTAGGTTCAAGTATCAATAAATCTGGAATTTTTGTGGTGACGACCTGCATTAAAATACCTGCTCGCTCAACACCAACTTCAAATACTGACCGTAGTTATTTTTAATATACTTATTGGCCAAAATATCTAATGCCGCGGCATCAATAAAGCGCATCCGATAAGCAATTTCTTCTGGACAAGCGATCTTTAAGCCTTGGCGCTTCTCAATGGTTTGAATAAATAATGAGGCCTCTAATAGGGACTCATGCGTGCCAGTATCTAGCCATGCAATGCCGCGCCCCATCACTTCTACTTGTAAATCTCCGCTGGTCAAATAAGCACGGTTAACATCCGTGATTTCTAGCTCACCGCGTGGTGATGGCTTCAGGTTTTTGGCAATTTCAATCACCCTGTTGTCGTAAAAATACAAACCTGTCACTGCATATCTAGACTTGGGCGCAAGTGGCTTTTCTTCTAGGCTAATAGCTTGGCCTTGCGTATTAAATTCCACCACGCCATAACGTTCAGGATCACTGACTGGATAAGCAAATACGGTAGCCCCTTGGGTTAGTTTTGCTGCAGCCTGTGTACGAATGGCAAGATCATGACCGTAGAATATATTGTCGCCCAAAACTAAAGCTACGCTATCATCACCGATAAAGTCTTCACCAATAATAAAGGCCTGTGCGAGACCGTCAGGCGATGGCTGAACTGCGTATTGTATCGACATGCCCCACTGACTGCCATCACCCAACAACTGCGCAAAGCGTGGTGTATCCTCTGGTGTTGAAATCACCAACACTTCACGAATACCTGCCAGCATTAAGGTCGTCAGCGGGTAATAAATCATTGGTTTATCGTATACGGGTAATAACTGCTTAGAGACTACTTGCGTGACTGGATACAACCGGGTGCCTGAACCGCCGGCTAATATAATACCTTTCATGCTAATTCTTCTCCACGCTCAGCGTAATGTTTTTGCACCCAATTTCGATAGTCACCACTCGTGACATTCGCGACCCAGTCTTGATGCGCTAAGTACCAATTGACTGTTTCCTCTATCCCAGATTCAAAGGTCTGTTCTGGCTTCCAACCCAGTTCATTCGAGATTTTACTTGCATCAATCGCATAGCGCTGATCATGGCCTAAGCGATCTTCCACAAATGTAATTTGATCCATATAGGACTTCGCATCCGCACGTGGCTTTTTCTCGTCTAACATTCGGCACAATGTCTTCACCACCTCAATATTCGGTTTTTCATTCCAACCACCGATGTTATACACTTCACCTACCCGCCCAGCTTCAAGCACGCGTCTAATCGCTGCACAGTGATCTTCCACATATAGCCAGTCACGAATCTGCTGACCAGTGCCATAGATAGGCAATGCTTTCCCTGCCAATGCATTGTGGATGATGAGTGGAATCAGCTTTTCTGGGAAGTGATATGGTCCATAATTATTAGAGCAATTAGTAGTCAGGGTTGGTAGGCCATAAGTATGGTGATAGGCACGCACTAGATGGTCAGACGCCGCTTTAGACGCAGAATAAGGACTATTAGGTGCGTAAGTATGGGTTTCAGTAAAAGCGGCCTCAGCAGCTCCTAGTGAGCCATAAACCTCATCGGTAGATACATGTAAAAATCTAAAGCGATCCTGTTGATCTTCATCTAAAGCCTCCCAGTATGCACGTACAGCCTCTAATAAATGAAAGGTGCCCACTACATTGGTTTGAATGAAGTCTTCTGGTCCATGTATGGATCGATCGACATGACTTTCAGCAGCAAAGTTGATGACTGCATCAGGCTGATGCTCTGCTAACAATTGTGCAACTAGTGCTTGGTCACCAATATCGCCATGCACAAAAATATGCTGCGTATTTTGTCGCACCGAGGCTAGGTTTTCCAAATTACCGGCGTAAGTCAACTTATCCAAATTCACAACAGTGCCTAAACCCTGCTTGAACCATGCCAATACAAAATTAGCACCGATAAATCCGGCGCCGCCTGTAACCAATATGGTGCGTTTCATAATTGCTTTCATGTATTCTTAATTTTCGGAGGAAAGTGACAGACTTTGCCAAACACAATCGCCAGATTTGGACAAAGCGGCCAGATATTCCTCGTGTGCTGTGATCTCAGCTTGATTAGCTAAAGCGATGAGCAAAGGGTGTGTGCTTTGCGCATTAATCCCTACGTTACTTTTGTGAGGCTTATCTAACTCCATCATTAGGCTATCTTGGCCGCGCGTCATTGCCATATACACATCAGCCAACAATTCCGCATCGAGTAACGCACCATGTAAAGTACGTCTTGAGTTATCAATACCAAAATGACGGCATAACGCATCCAAGCTATTGCGTTGCCCTGGTCGCATTTCTTTGGCGATCTTGAGGGTATCGGTCACTTTAGCGACAATGTGCTCAACAGACGGTTGCTCAATCAAACCGAACTCACAGTTCAAAAAACCAACGTCAAACGGAGCGTTATGCATAATCAGCTCAGAGTCGGCAATAAAAGTGATCAACTCTTGGGCAATATCCGCAAACCTAGGCTTATCTTGCAAAAACTCCAATGAAATACCGTGTACTTCTTGTGCGCCCTGATCAATCTCACGGTCAGGATTTAAGTAATAGTGAAAATGATGTTTGGTGAGACGTCTATTCAAGACTTCTACTGCGGCCACCTCAATGACTCTATGCCCCTGCGCGTGATATAAACCAGTGGTTTCGGTATCTAAAAATATTTGGCGCATTACTGACCCATTCCTTGCAAAATTTGCTCCACACCCATATTAGCCAACCTGTCGGCACGTTCATTACCCACATTACCAGCATGGCCCTTTACCCAAATCCATTGTACCGTGTGTTGCTGCGCTAGCACATCAAGTACGCGCCACAAGTCATCATTTTTTACGGGCTTCTTATCCGCAGTACGCCAGTTACGCGCTTTCCAACCGACTATCCATTCTGAGATGCCTTTTTGCACATAGACCGAGTCCGTAAAGACGTCGGCATGACAGGAGCGCTTAAGTGCTTCTAAAGCTCGAATGACCGCGGTCAACTCCATACGGTTATTGGTGGTTAATAACTCACCCCCAAATAACTCTTTCTCATGTCCATCATAACTAATCCAAGCACCCCAACCACCTGGCCCAGGGTTACCCTTACAAGCACCATCGGCGTAAATTTCAACCTTATTGTTATTAATCATAATTTTTCTTATCAAGTTTCGTTCCAGTTTCTACCTTTTGACTTGGTCTAGACTGGGTAGGTCTAGCGACTAAAGCAGATTTTAAGGGCACGGCCTTCCAATTAGGCTTTATCGGCATCATACTCACTACACGCTTTTTAGCCACAATAAAATAGACGCCGCCTAGCATGGCACAGCAGCGCTGACTCAGCTTATCCATAAAGGCAAAACGCTGATGCCAAGACTCCTTATCAAAAGGCGGTACATGGCAGCGCATCTCAACGGATATAATCTCAAAGCCCATTAGTGCCAACCAATCTTTCATACGATTTAGGCCGATAAACTTGCCGCTCCATGGAAACTTATCCTGACGCGTAAACATTTTCATCAAGCCAGATTTAACACCCCAAGTACTGATTGGATTAAATCCAGAAATCAACAAGTGCCCTTCATGCATCATCACCCTTTCTGCTTCACGCAAGGTTTGATGAGGCCGTTCACTAAACTCTAAACGATGTGGCAACAGTAAAAGATCAAGACTCATATTAGCGAATGGTAAAAAATCATCGCAACTATATAAATCATGGCTTTGTCCCATCTCATATAAATCCGTTACTTTATATTGATGAGGAATGCGTGAATTACGCAACAAATCCATGGGCATGCCACCCATCTGCACTGCATTAAAGCCAAATAAATCAGCTACTGCCTGATCATATAAAGCTTGCTCTTGGGCGTGCAAATATTTTCCAATGTAGGAATTAAACCATGACACTTGAAAATTTGATGGGGAATTCATCTGCGCCTTAAATGTACAAATCGTAACCTAGAAAAAATAAATCTTTATTGACTTTTGATGGAGTAAAACAAATCATAGGCACTATGCAAATACAAATTATACCGATTCCTGCATTTAAGGATAATTATATCTGGCTAGTCCACAACGGCAACGCCGGACTCGTCATTGATCCAGGAGACGCACAACCTGTCATTAGCTACCTAAAGCAACTGGGTCTTAATCTCAGTACGATTTTAATCACGCACCACCATCATGATCATATAGACGGTGTAGTCGACCTGCTTGCGGCTTATCCCGAAGCGCAGGTGTTTGCCCCCAAATTAGAAGCGTTTGATTTTATACATCATGCCGTATCGGAAGGTGAACACATTTTACTGCCGGAGTTTGAGCTCACATTAGAGGTACTTGACCTGCCAGGACATACACTAGGCCATGTCGCTTATTTAAGCCAGTCGGCTAACGATAGTCCTATACTGTTTTGTGGAGACACCTTATTTGGAGCCGGTTGCGGACGTTTGTTTGAAGGTACGCCAGCACAAATGCTAACCTCATTAAAAAAATTAGCGGCCCTACCAACGGAGACGCGTGTTTATTGCACGCACGAATACACGCTACACAACATTAACTTTGCCTTGGGTTTAGAACCCAATAACCAAGCACTTCTGAATCGCCATCAATCCACCATAGCACAACGCAATCAATTACTGCCGAGCCTACCATCGACCATCGGACTGGAGCTTGCAACTAATCCTTTTTTACGTGGCCATAGCCTCGAAATTCAAACAAGCCTAGGGCTAAAAAATGCCAGTGAATTAGAAGTTTTTAGCATCACCAGAGACATGAGAAATCATTACTAATCATTGATATAGCGTATATTTGTAAAGTAATTTTTTAATTTGAATTGTCTTGATTTTCCCGCTCTGTTTCGTTACCATGTTCCTCCATTATGAACATGAGCCTCACTATGTTGCACCTTTGTTTTTTGCGCTTACGTAATGCGTCTAGCAGACTCTCCCTTTACGCCCCCATCGCACAGAACAATTTGACTTCAAAAACGATATTGATGGTAGGCATTTTACTGTCCGCGATAGTCATGCCAATTGCGTATGCAGAATCCAACCTAGCAGGTGAGGATATTTTGATACTCAGTGATGACAGCTTAAAATCTGCGCCACGCATTTTGAGTGACAAAGAAATTAAAGATTCAGCCGCTAAAAACACATTCAGCGACCGCTATGGAAGCGCCTTTGAAAGCCAACTAAACGAAAGTGCAAATGCTCAACCGGAGATCATCATTATTAATAACGATGATTTATGGCAACGCATCAAAAGCGGTTACGCCATGCCAGACTCAACCTCTAATCTAGTTGAGCGACATGAAAACTGGTACAGCACACGCCCGGACTATGTGAAGCGTATGGTTGAGCGTAGCCAAAGATACTTGTTTCATATTGTTGAAGAAGTAGAAAAGCGCGGCATGCCGACAGAAATTGCGCTATTGCCAATGATAGAAAGCGCCTACAACCCACAGGCTTACTCCAGTGGTCGCGCCTCTGGTATTTGGCAGTTCATTCCCTCTACAGGGAAACATTTCGGACTTAGGCAAGACTGGTGGGTTGATAATCGTCGCAACATCACCTTTGCGACTGATGCGGCTCTCACCTATCTGCAAAAATTGCACACCATGTTTGGCGCTTGGGATCTAGCATTGGCAGCTTATAACGCAGGGGAAGGTACTGTTGGGCGCGCTATTGAGAAAAATCGCAAACTAGGCTTACCGACCGATTACGAAAGCTTAAATCTACCACCAGAAACAAAAAATTACGTACCCAAGCTACAGGCAATTAAAAACTTAATGACCAACCCTGGTAACTACGGCCTCAAAATTCAAACCATCGCCAATACACCTTACTTTGCAAAGGTATCGGCACCCGCGCAAATCGATGCGCACTTAGCAGCCAAGCTTGCAGAAATTACTGATAGCGAATTCCTTGCCCTTAACCCAAGTTATAACCGCCCAGTCATTACTGGCGGTGATGACAAGCACGAATTGCTTCTTCCTATTATGGCAGCACAGGCATTTAGAACTAACTTAGCTGGCTACAACAAACCCCTAGTCAGCTGGAAAACTTACTTCGCTAAGCGAGGCGAACGCATGGAAAGCATTGCCAGTAAATTTGGCATCAAGCTGGGGCAGTTACGCGATGTCAACGACCTGCCCGATCAGAAAAAAATTAGGAACTCTTCCACCATTTTAGTGCCTATCAACAGTGATGGTGTAAATACGGCTAAAGTAGCGGTGGCAGATACAAAAATATCGGTCACTGGTAGTGATGTAGTTAAAGAAGCTAGCAAAGAAGTCAGTAGCGAACAAAATTCGGCTAATATTGACCTAACTATTGCTGACAGCAAAGTCAGTCATCAAGATGAAGCGCCACCTAGCAAGCAACACAGCGTAAAAAAAGGTGAAAGTTTACTATCAATTGCAAAGCATTATGACACCAGCGTTAAAGAATTAATGGCCTTAAACTCACTCAAAAATAAACATGTGAAAACTGGACAATTACTAATGATTACAAGCGCGCCACCTTCAAAAGATAGTGTAAATACTAGAAAGATTGCTACCAAAGCTTATACAGTTAAACCGGGTGATACGGTTTATAGTATTGCGCAAAAACATGACATTTCTGTCGCGGATCTAAAGCGCTGGAATAGCAACATGAGTGACCAAATTCAACCTGGTCAGAAATTAAACTTCGCCCCTAATAACGCCTCTTAAATAAACCCAATGGTTAAGTGGCTACAGCACCGCAACCTAATACAAGTAATGACTTGGGTACTGTTGACGACATTGATAGTGGGTTGTGGCGACGAATCCAGCAAAAAATCTATCCATACGATTAACTACAGCAAAGATTACCCAGCAAATAGTGGCGGTACGCTTATTGATGCCATGACAGGCGAACCGAGCGGTTTAATTGCAATGATTGCAGGAGAATCTGCGGCCTCTGCTATCGCAGGCAATATATTTAACAGTTTACTTAAGTATGACAAAAACCTAGAACTTACTGGCGAATTAGCTAAATCGTGGGAAATTTCTGCGGATCAAAGAACTATAACGTTTCATCTAAAACCAGAGCTTAAATGGGCTGACAACACTGCGTTAACAAGCGATGACGTCCTATTTACTTGGCAAAAAGTCACCGATGAAAAAACCCGCACCCCTTATGGATCAGATTTCAAATTAGTGACTCTAGCTGAGACGCCAGATGCGCAAACTTTCAGAGTCACCTACAAAGCGCCTTATGCGCCAGCACTTGATACCTGGGCTGGATTACACATACTGCCCAAGCACTTACTTAAGGATCAAGACATTAACACGACTGCGTTCGCACGCAATCCTGTGGGTAGCCATTATTACAAATTAGAACAATGGAAAAATGGCCAATATCTCAAACTTACTCGCAATGTGAATGCCACTCAAGGTCAAGCCAAAATTGACCACTTGTTATCTCGCATCATTCCTGACAAAGCGGCACAATTCTTAGAGTTAAGTGCAGACAATATTGACTCAATGGGTCTAAACCCAATTCAATATGCCAGAATATTCCCTGCCCGCCCAGAGCTTAATAAAAATATCGCTTTGTATAAAGAGTTGGGCAATAGTTACACCTATCTAGGCTTTAATCTTAAGCGCAAACCCTTTGATGATGTACGCGTGCGCCAAGCAATCAATTACGCCATTAATAAACAAGAAATCATAGACGGCGTGTTACTCGGACTGGGTGAGCCGGTTGCCTCCCCATACAAGCCTGGCACGCGCTGGAGCAATCCTGCACTTAAACCCTACCCGTACGATCCCGCCAAAGCCAAAGCCTTACTTAAAGCCGCGGGTTATGAGGATCATGACGGTGATGGCATTATTGATAAAGACGGCAAGCCATTCAGCTTTGAAATTCTAACTAACCAAAATAAAGAACGCGAAATGACCGGTGTGTTAATTCAACGCCGACTCAAAGAAGTAGGGATAGACGCTAATATCCGCGTCCTAGAATGGGCTAGCTTTCTCGGCCGCTTTATTAAACCTAAAGAATTTGATGTGGTCGTGCTAGGCTGGAGCTTATCACTAGATCCAGACCAATACAGCATTTGGCACTCTAGCCAACAAGCACCAGGCCAATTCAATTTTATTAGTTACAGCAATCCGCGCGTAGATAAATTACTGGAAGCCGGTCGATTAGAACTTAATCCCGATAAACGCATGAAAATTTACCATGAATTTTCAGCAATATTACTGGAAGACAGTCCTATTGTTTACTTGTCAGCAGGCTATGGATTATCCGCTATACATAAGCGCGTACGCGGCATCAGTAACCCAGCGCCACCTGCAGGCATAGGGCATAACACTTATGAGTGGAACATTCCTCAAGCCTATGCACGTTCTGAAATGAGCGAACACTAGGCCGATACCAAATGCTTAAATACTTACTCAAACGTTTCTTTTGGATGATTCCGTTATTGGTGGGCATTAGTCTTATCTCGTTTATGATTATGCACCTAGCACCTGGTGATATAACAAGCAGTGAAGCAAGCTTTAACCCCAAAGCCAGTGAAGAATCACGACAAAAATTGCGTGAATTATATAGCTTAGATAAGCCAGTCATTGTGCAATACAGCTTATGGATGAAGCGTATGGCCACACTAGACTTTGGCACATCATTTGCATCACACCAACGCCCTGTCTTTTGGCAAACCAAGGACAAAGACGGTAACGTGACGCTGGGCATGATCCAAGAAGCCCTCCCTATCACCTTACTCATCAATGTCCTTAGCCTAATTTTAATTATCGCTATCGCTTTACCTTTAGGGGTAATCTCCGCACTTAAGCAAAACCAGCTAACTGACAGAGTAATCACGTTATTTGTCTTTATAGGATTTGCTATTCCAGGCTTTTGGTTAGCATTAATGCTCATGTACTGGACCGGAGTGCAGCATAATTGGCTACCAATATCTGGCTTACAAAGTCTAGGTCATGAACACTTGCACTGGTTGGGTAAAACTTTAGACACCCTTAAACATTTAGCATTGCCTGTGTTTATTTCGGCTATCACCGGTTTAGCAGGCATTGCTTTATTTGTCCGTAACGGCATGCTGGAGGTACTCCACCAAGATTACATCACGACAGCACGCTCTAAAGGTCTGAATGAGCATCGCGTGATCTATGGTCACGCCTTACGTAACGCCTTACTGCCATTGATTACCATTTTTGGATTAAGTATTCCTGGGTTAATTGGGGGCTCGGTCATCGCAGAAAGCATTTTTGCAATCCCCGGCATGGGCAAGTTGTTCTATGACGCCGTATTAATGCGGGATTTTCCAGTCATTATGGGCATACTGACCATAGGGGCACTACTCACGCTCATAGGAAATCTAGTCGCGGATGTTGCTTATGCTTGGGCTGATCCTAGGGTTAGGCGCGGGGTAATGCAATGAAGCATACCCTTCGCAACCCGTTAACATTGATAGGCTTTGCTATTATTGCCGGCATCTTGTTGCTCGCGTTAATCGCACCATGGATTGCGCCCTATGATCCCAATGCGATTAATGTAAAAGCCATATTATTGGCGCCTGAAGCGAATCATTGGATGGGTACTGACGGTCTAGGGCGCGACGTCTTTTCACGCATGCTTTATGGAGGACGCATCTCGCTATTAGTGGGTTTTGTTGCTGTAGGTATTGCGACACTCATTGGGATAGTGCTGGGTGCTGTTGCCGGCTTTTATCGTGGCTGGGTAGATACGGTCATTATGCGTACTGTCGATGTCATGCTATCTATTCCGACCTTCTTCTTAATTTTAGCCGTCATTGCCTTTCTAACGCCCTCGATATGGAACATTATGATTGTGATTGGCTTAACGTCATGGATGGGCGTCACTCGCTTAGTGCGCGCTGAATTTTTAAGCTTGCGAAACCGTGAATTTGTTCTAGCTGCGCAGGCCTTAGGTGCCAAAGACGCTAGACTTATCTTTACACATTTATTACCTAATAGCCTAACACCAATTATTGTAAGTTCGATCCTTGGCATCGCCAGCGCGGTCCTAGTAGAATCAGGATTAAGCTTTTTAGGCCTAGGCGTTCAAGCGCCACAAGCATCATGGGGCAATATTTTGACCGATGGTAAAGAATATATTCAGTTTGCATGGTGGCTGTCACTGTTCCCAGGACTGGCAATATTGCTGACCGTGTTAGGGTATAATCTACTCGGAGACGGCTTACGCGATGCGTATAACCCAAGAAGCAACCAACATTGAAATGTGTGCTGCTAAATAAGAATAAAGATAGAGAGGAATAATGTCATGGGATTTTTAGCTGGAAAAAAAATACTGATCACTGGTTTATTAAGTAATCGTTCTATTGCATACGGCATCGCTTCGGCAATGAAACGTGAAGGTGCAGAACTTGCATTCACCTACCAGGTAGAAAAACACAAAGACCGCGTAGCAGGGCTAGCCGCAGATTTTGGCTCTTCACTAGTATTCCATTGTGACGTAGGTGAAGATAGCTTGATTGACGCTCTATTTGTCTCAATCGCAAAGCACTGGGATGGCATAGACTCAATCGTCCACTCAGTGGCATTTGTACCTAAAGATGCATTAGATGGTGACTATCTAGAAAAAGTGACACGTGAAAACTTCCGTATTGCGCATGATATTAGCTCTTACAGTTTTGCCGCGCTAGCTAAAGCCGCATTACCGATGATGCTTGGCCGCAATGGTAGCCTTCTGACGTTAAGCTACCTAGGTGCAGAACGCACCATGCCTAACTACAACGTCATGGGCCTAGCTAAGGCAAGCCTAGAAGCCAATGTACGCTATATGGCACAAAGTTTAGGCCCTAAAGGCATTCGCGTGAATGCAGTCTCTGCCGGTCCGATTAAAACGTTAGCCGCATCAGGGATTGCCGATTTTGATAAAATGATTGGCTTTAATGAGAAGCATGCAGCCTTACGCCGCAATGTAACCATAGAAGAAGTGGGTAATGCCGCTGCATTCTTATGTAGTGACCTAGCCTCAGGCATTACTGGCGAAATCACCTACGTTGATGGCGGTATGAATATTACCGCTGCCGGAGTGATTGAGTAGGGTTAACCGCTCATTTAAGACGATAAAAAAGGCACCTAGTGAACTGACCCCCAAATGTTGGACATTAATTTGGGTTTAAACTTAAGGACTGATTTCTGTACTCTACAGGACTCAGTCCTTTCAATTTTGTCTTAATCCTTTCGTGATTGTAATACCAAATATAATCATTAAGCTCCTTGATAAAGGAAGCAACATCGCTAAATTTCTGCGTGTAGTAAAACTCTGTTTTTAATATCCCAAAGAAGTTTTCAATCACAGCATTATCTAAACAATTGCCTTTTCTGGACATGCTTTGACTTAAGCCTCGCTCCTTTAATTAATATTGATAGCACGCCATCTGATACTGCCAGCCTTGATCTGAGTGGATCATTGGCTTCTCATGCGGCTTAAGCACACCAATAGCTTGACGAAGCATGCTCCCAACCAATGCGTACTGAGGTCTTTCAGAGACCTCGTAGGAAACAATCTCTCCGTTATACAAATCCAGAATGGGAGAGAGGTACACTTTATCACCCTTGATATTAAACTCGGTTACATCGGTGACCCACTTCTCATTAGGTGCAGACGCCTGGAACTGGCGCGCTAACTGGTTAGGTGCAACTGGACCTATATGTCCTTTGTAGGACTTGTACTTTTTCGGTCTCACAATAGACTTTAGCTTCAATTGATGCATGAGCTTTTGTACAGTCTTGTGATTAAGCCACACCCCCAAACGCTTTAGAGCGAGGCCAATGCGCCGATAGCCATAGCGACCTTTATGGTGGTGGTAGATTGTTTGTATTAGCTGCTTCTCACTAGAGTAACGGTCTGTCTGAGGGGTATCGTGATAGTAATAAGTACTTCTAGATAGTCCAGACAAGCGCAATAAACGTGATAGGTCATGCGTAGTCCTCAATTCAGCAATTAATGTGGCTTGCTCTTTTCTGCCAATTTCTTGTCCTGAATTAAGGCTTGTAACTTTTTTAGGTAATCACGCTCCGCACGAAGATTTAAAACTTCTTCTAACAATTCTTCTTGCGTCATCTCTTGTGCCGGCTGATCAACTTTAGGTTTGGGTTTTGTCATCTTAGTTCGTCTACGCAGTGATCGGTTAAGTGCTGCTTCTCCACCCATATTATAAAGTTTTTGCCATTGTGCAACCGACGTATGTGCAGCGACACCGAAGAAAGCGGCTGCGCGCATGACAGGCATCTGTTGCTCTTTCATATGCTGTAGAACAGTGAGCTTAAATTTTACAGAATAAATTGGAGAGCGTTTCTCAAAGCAAGCTACACCATGGTATTGGTATCCATAAATCCAATACCTCAACAGGCCTCGCGGGACATCATACTTCTTAGATAAGGCTTTATAGCCTAGTTTGAGTAACTCATGATCTTGAGCGACTTGTAGCTTAAATTCTTTTGTGTATTTAGACATGAAAACTGCACCTTAATAAGTTGGATAAAGTGTCCAACTTTTGGGGTGCAGTTCATAGGTGCCTTTTTTATTATCTTCAATTTGACCAGCCTAACACTTCAGGTTAGTTGACAGTATTGCCGAGTAGCAGCTTTTGATTAACCTTTACATTACTTTTTTCACGTAAAGATTGTTTGTAAGCCGATAAGTACTCATTCGCTAAAGATGCATTAAGTTCTGCTTTTGCCAGCTTTTGCGCTTCCGCATCTTGCCCGACTAAGCTGTCAATTTTACTAACTTTAACTAACAAGTACCCTTGTCTGCTATTAGCAACACCAGAGTAAGCTGGCAACTTGCTCACATTAGTTTTAAACACTTGATTCATTGCCAGTTCGGTTAATCCCTGCGCATTTTTACGATCCACAATCACTTCTGGAATCCAATCAATGCCAGTCACCGCTTTATCCGCATTTAGATCTTTCAGTGCAGATTCACCTTTAGCAATAGCGAGCTTCGTAGCTGCCTCTAATTTAAGCAAGTCCTCAATGCCTGCCTTGACTTCATCAAAGCTTCTTGGTGCTGCTGGCTTATACGCTACAACACGTGCTGAAACCAAGTTATTAGGTGAAACTTCAATCGCTTCAGTATTGCGATGGTCTTTTAAAACTTCATCAGAAAACACCAGGTTCATTATTTTTTCATTCTTAAAGAATTTAGCGCCAGCTTCACGCGTAATAAACTCTGAAGTTTGCACCTGACTACCAAACATTTTAGCTGCTGGTTGCAAGCTTGATGATTGTTCATAAACGATATTGCTGAAGCTTTCTGCTTTTTCAGTAAATGCCGCTTGTGCTTTTTGGTAGATTAATTCAGCTTTAATTTTAGGTTTCAAACTGTTGTAATCAGAGCTTTCGCCTGTAATGCCAGTAACCTTAATAATATGGAAGCCAAATTCAGACTCCACCAAATTACTGATTTCATTAACTTTCATGCTAAAAGCGGCTTCTTCAAACGGCTTTACCATCGCACCGCGACCAAAACTACCTAAATCTCCGCCTTTAACCGCTGACCCAGGGTCTTGAGAGTTTTTAACTGCTAAGGCTTCAAATGATTTTGGGTTTTTCTTAACCGCAGCCAAAATTTCTTCCGCTTTAGCTTTCGCCTGTTGCTTTTGTGCTGGTGTCGCATTCACGCCAAAGCCAATTAAAATATGGCTTGCGCGCCTTTGCTCACTACCCTGAAATTTTGACGCATTCTCGTCATAAAATTTCTTTAACTCAGCTTCATCAACTTTGATACCAGGAATCAAGCTACTTGTTGATAGCAACAGAAATTCAATTTTTACTTGCTCAGGCACCACTAATTTATTCTTGTGTTGTTCGTAATAAGCCTTTACCAGCGCAGGATCAATCTTTACGTCTTTAATGAAGTCCTTGGCTTTGATTTCCGATACCGTCACGTGGCGTTGTTGATTGGTGAGCTTAAATGTATTGTCGGCACGCGTATTAGAAATGAAGCCGAGCTTACCAATACTGTCTTGCGCCTGTTGCGCCAAAAGATCTAAACGCATCCCTGCTTCAAATTTTGATGGCGTGATATGGTTTTGTTGCAGAGTTTGATCGTAAAGCTCTTGAGAGAATTTACCATCTTTTTGAAACTCAGGCATACCTGTCACATAGGTTGCAAGTTGTGCGTCACTGATAGCATATTTAGCATGCTGAATTTCATCATTCAACAAACGTTTGCTGATGAGTTGGTTTAACACCATCGCCTTAACTTCAGGGCTATCTAATTGTGCAGGATCAACTTTACCTTCTGACTGTAAGCGATTGCGCAAATTTTGTAAGGCATTAGTGTACTCTTGGATTGAGATGCTATGTCCAGCCACCTCAGCGACTGCAACATTACTACCAGCATGATTTAAATAAGAGTCTATACCAAACAATGCAAAAGGAATGGTAATCAAGGCTAACAAAGCTTTACCAACCCAACCATGGGCTACTGAGCGGATTTTATCTAACATAAAGAATTCTCTTCTAAAATATTCACTAAATATTTGGAACAACTAAGCAATATGTCTAGTTTTCACAAACTTTACTCAAATTTAAAAAAACGTGAGCGTCACATTATAAGGCAACTAGGGCTTGAATTTAACCCGTGTTTTGATTTATCTCTGCAAAACAGGCTCTAATAAAGGTTTAATTAGCACGAACGCTAGGTTTACTTGTTACATGAACAAGCCTACCAAGATTGACAAACTATATGTTGCAATATATTCAGCACTGACCTTAGGGAAGCAATGGTACTTGTTTACTTTATTTAGAGGTAAGTACAAAAGCAAAAGCCCCGCTTGTGGCGGGGCTTTGCTGCTATGTTACCTCCGTTAGGAAATAACATAGACTTGTTGGCGGAGCGGACGGGACTCGAACCCGCGACCTCCTGCGTGACAGGCAGGCATTCTAACCAACTGAACTACCACTCCATAAAACTTACGTAACCATTACTTACAATCACGTACGAATTTTTGCATTTATTAATTCAATTCATTCTTTCGAACAAATTTTTAACAAAAATAAAGAGCGCTTTAATTACTAGCACTCTCAATTTTGATAAATTAAAAACGTCTTAGTCACATTATTGTTGGTTTTTGGTGGGTGCTAACGGGGTCGAACCGCTGACATTTGCCTTGTAAGGGCAACGCTCTACCAACTGAGCTAAGCACCCTGCTCAACCAACAAGAACGCTAGTTTACAGCATCTTTAAACGCTTTGCTAGCCCTATTCACAGATTTACTTAATGCTTTATTGCTTCAGAAACAGATGTAGGGGCCTCTTTGACCGCAACGTCCTTCACTTCTGCAACATCAGCTAAAGGCTGAGGCATTGTTGCCAAGGCCAGTGCTAACACTTCATCAATCCATTGAACAGGATGGATATCCAATTGATTTTTAATGTTTTCTGGTATCTCCGCCAAATCTTTAACGTTTTGCTGTGGAATCAATACGGTTTTAATACCCCCACGATGCGCTGCTAGTAACTTCTCTTTCAACCCACCAATAGGCAATACTTCACCTCTAAGGGTAATTTCACCAGTCATAGCTACATCGGCGCGCGCTGGAATACCCGTTAAAATTGAAACCAAGGCAGTGGTAATAGCAATCCCTGCACTCGGCCCATCTTTAGGCGTAGCACCTTCAGGGAAGTGAATGTGAATATCATTCTTTTCGTAAAAGTCTGTAGCAATACCTAAGCGCTTTGCACGACTTCGCACAACACTCATCGCGGCTTGCGTAGACTCTTGCATCACATCACCCAATTTTCCGGTGGTCGTAGTTTTGCCTTTACCTGGAAGCAATACAGCTTCTATCGTTAGCAACTCACCACCGACTGAAGTCCAAGCTAGGCCAGTCACTTGACCGACCTGGTCCTCTTTAGCAGCCACGCCATAATCATAACGTTGCACACCTAGATATTTTTCTAAATTCTTCGGCGTTACATTAATTTTTTTAATAGCTTTAGCCGTCAGCTTTACATTAGTGGTCAGCAACTCTTTCACGACCTTACGACACACTTTTGCAATCTCTTGCTCAAGCTTACGTACACCAGCTTCACGCGTATAAAAACGTACAATATCACGCACAGTAGCTTCAGAAACGCTCGCCTCATTTTCTTTAAGGCCATGTGTTTTAAGCTGTTTTTGCAGCAGATAACGCATGGCAATATTCACTTTTTCATCTTCGGTATAACCTGATAGATGAATAATTTCCATACGATCCAATAGTGGCGCAGGAATGTTCATTGAGTTAGCGGTGGCCACAAACATGACATCCGACAAATCATATTCAACTTCAACATAATGATCAGCGAAAGTGTGATTTTGTTCAGGATCTAACACCTCTAATAGCGCAGACGATGGATCCCCTCTAAAGTCCTGACCTAACTTATCCACTTCATCAAGTAAGAATAATGGATTTCTAACCCCAACTTTAGTCATGCTTTGTAATATCTTGCCAGGCATAGAACCAATGTAGGTGCGTCTATGGCCACGAATCTCAGATTCATCACGCACGCCACCTAATGCCATACGTACAAATTTACGATTCACAGCTTTGGCGATACTTTGTCCCAATGAAGTTTTACCGACGCCAGGAGGACCCACTAAGCACAAGATCGGTGCTTTGATTTTATCAACACGCTGTTGCACTGCTAAATACTCAACGATACGCTCTTTTACTTTTTCCAAGCCATAGTGATCGCTATCTAAAATAGCTTCTGCCGCTAAAAGATCCTTACTGATTTTCGTTTTTTTCTTCCAAGGCAAATTAATCAACGTATCTATATAGTTGCGTACCACTGAAGCTTCGGCTGACATTGGCGACATTAATTTCAACTTCTTCAACTCGCTCACAACCTTGGCCAAGGCATCTTTAGGCATACGTGCTGCATCGATGCGCTTTTCCAGCTCTTCCATCTCAGCATTTTCGTCCTGCTCACCAAGCTCTTTCTGAATCGCCTTTACTTGCTCATTCAAATAATATTCGCGCTGTGTTTTTTCCATTTGGCGTTTAACACGCCCACGGATACGCTTCTCAACTTGCAGAATATCAATCTCGCCTTCCATTAAGCGCAGCAAATGCTCTAGACGCTCAGCAACACTAAACATCTCTAATATTTTCTGTTTCTCATCTAATTTAAGCGTCAGGTGTGCGGCGATTGTGTCCGCCAAGCGCCCTGCTTCATCGATTGTCGCTAAAGAAGTTAGAATTTCTGGTGGAATTTTTTTATTAAGTTTGACGTATTGATCAAACTGCGCAAAAACAGTGCGCATCAAGGCTTGAATCTCAATATCACTCTCTGATTCAGGAATGAGTTCAGCATGCGCTGCAAAACATTCTTCCGTTTCTACAAAACCGCTCACTTTAGCGCGCTGCACACCTTCAACTAACACCTTAACAGTACCATCAGGCAATTTAAGCATTTGCAACACAGTGGCAATGGTGCCGACTTCATATAAGTCATTGGCATCAGGTTCGTCTTTATTCGCTGATTTTTGCGCGACTAATAAAATCTGTTTGTTACCCTCTGAGGCAATCTCTAAGGCTTTAACAGACTTAGTCCGCCCAACAAATAAAGGGATGACTAAATGAGGATAAACAACAACATCGCGCAATGGCAATACTGGCAATAAGCCGCTATCTGCTGTGTATAAAGGTAATGATTGTGTCATGAATAGACCTCAAAATTAAGCTACAAAATTAAGCTAAAAACGCCTATATACATGTTGATGGGGTTGAACGGGAACAGTTCAAGCCTTATATATTTCGGAATTAGCCCTAATTTAGCATTTATATGCCAAATCAAGGCTATTAATATCAACAGGAACAAACCTTAGTCACTGTTTACAACTAGAACTACTTATTACAAACGCTTTGGATTGCTAAATTTAGCTTAAGCCGTAGCCTCTGCTGCTGGCTTATCTTCATAAATTAATAATGGCGCTGAGTCGCCACGAATCACGCCTTCGTCCACAACCACTTTACTTAAGTTGGTCAGTGAAGGTAGCTCATACATAATATCAAGCAATGAGTGCTCCATGATAGAACGCAATCCGCGTGCACCCGTTTTACGTTCTAGCGCTTTTTTAGCAATTAATAGCAATGCGGATTCTCTAAACTCCAAGTCCACACCTTCCATCTTAAATAGCTTAATGTATTGCTTAGTGAGTGCATTTTTAGGCTCTGTCAATATCGTCATGAGCGCTTCTTCATCTAAAGATTCTAGCGTAGCCACTACTGGTAAACGCCCAATAAACTCAGGTATCAAACCAAATTTAATAAGATCTTCAGGCTCAACATTACGCAGCACTTCGCCCACGGCTCTCATGTCATCTTTGCTTTTAACTTCGGCACCAAACCCAATGCCACCTTTTTCAGATCGCAGACGGATTACTTTCTCTAAGCCATCAAAGGCCCCACCACAAATAAATAATATGTTAGTGGTATCTAATTGCACAAACTCTTGATTAGGGTGTTTACGACCCCCTTGTGGCGGTACAGAGGCTACAGTTCCCTCAATTAGCTTAAGCAATGCTTGTTGCACGCCCTCACCAGAAACATCGCGCGTAATGGAAGCATTCTCTGATTTACGTGAAATCTTATCCACTTCATCAATATAGACAATGCCACGCTTAGCTTTCTCAACATCGTAATCACATTTTTGCAATAATTTTTGCATAATGTTTTCAACATCTTCACCCACGTAACCAGCTTCAGTCAGCGTAGTTGCATCTGCCATAACAAAAGGCACATCAAGAAGTCTTGCCAACGTTTGGGCTAGTAGCGTTTTACCTGAGCCGGTAGGGCCAATCAGTAGGATATTGCTTTTAGCAATTTCAACTTCGTCTTTTTGGCCACCATTTGATAGGTTGTTATGGCCTAGACGCTTGTAATGGTTGTAAACAGCAACCGCTAAATTCTTTTTAGCGTGCATCTGACCAATCACATATTGATCTAGAATTTTGCAGATTTCTTGGGGCGTAGGCAGACTCTCATCTGTTGATTTTAAGCCTTCAGTATTTTGTACTTCTTCTTTAATGATGTCGTTACATAAATCAACGCACTCGTTGCAAACGAACACAGACGGTCCTGCAATGAGTTTTTTAACTTCGTGTTGGCTTTTGCCACAGAATGAACAATAAAGTAATTTATCGCCGTCGGCTTTTGTCGCCATGATTTATTTCCTATTAAGTGTTACTTAGCTTGTCTAAATACTTGAATATCGACTTAAAGCACTGTTAACTTGAACGACATTACGTCCAAGCTTACCCTAAGTTAAGCACTTTCAGTACGGCTATTGATGACCTTATCGATCATGCCGTATTCAACTGACTGGTCAGCGCTCATAAAATTATCCCGTTCAGTATCTCGATCAATTTCTTCAGCCGTTTTGCCCGTGTGATGCGCCAATATGGCATTCAGCTTGCCACGCAAATATAAAATTTCTTTGGCGTGAATTTCAATGTCAGAGGATTGCCCTTGAAAACCGCCTGAAGGCTGATGAATCATCACGCGTGAGTTAGGTAAGCTAAAACGCTTATCCTTTGCACCGGCAGCTAACAAAAATGCACCCATACTGGCCGCTTGACCAATGCACAAAGTGCTTACATCAGGTTTAATAAACTGCATCGTGTCATAGATTGACATGCCCGCAGTGACAGAACCACCTGGTGAATTGATATAAAGCGAGATATCTTTGTCTGGGTTTTCAGCTTCTAAAAACAATAACTGCGCAACAATTAAGTTAGCACTCATATCATTCACGGGGCCTACCAAAAATATCACACGCTCTTTAAGTAAACGAGAATAAATATCGTAAGAACGTTCGCCACGGCCACTTTGCTCCACAACCATTGGAATATAACCCAAGTCCTGTGGATTCCACTCTTGTTGAGATTGTAGCCGTTGCATTTTGTTCATTTACGCATTTCCCATTAAATCATCAAATTTAACTTTCTTATCCGTCACCTTAGCTTTGGACAACACATAACTTACTGCGTTCTCTTCAGTCGCTAATGCTGATGGCTCATCTAAACGTTTAGGGTCAGCATAGTACCAAGTCACGACATCTGCAGGACGCTCAAAACTTTGTGCAAACACATCAACCATTGCACGAATTTGATCTGCACCTGCATGTAAGCTATTGGTATTAATCAGTTCACCTAATAATAGACGTAACTTTGTGCTACGTTTAGCTTGCTCTTCAAACATACCAGGCTCAAGCTTAATCGTGCTTAAGTCAGCACCACGTTGCTTCAGATTTTGTTCAGTAGTTTCCATCATACGGTTGATTTCAGTACCTAGTAAGACGGCAGGAATATCAAAGTCAGCGCTATCAACTAAAGCTTGAAACACTTGTTCTTTTAATTTCGCACTCACGCGCTTTGCAACTTCTTGCTTCAAGCTTTCAGCCACTTCTGCTTTCATTTTTGCAACATCGCCATCGTCAACACCAAGACTTTTCGCAAAATCAGCATCCACTTTAGGTAATTTAGCTTGTGAAACAGAGCTGTAAGTTACTTCGTAAGTGACAGTCTTACCAGCTAATTGCTCAGGACTATGGTCAGCTGGGTAAGTAATTTCAAATTGCTTGGTAGTGCCCGCTTTACCACCAGCCAATTGTTCATCAAATGACTCAACACGGCCAGCCTCACCTAAAACCAAATCGATACCAGCTTCTCCGGTAGATTCAACTTCTTTTCCATCAATTGAGGCTTTAAGCGTCACATGGATTTGATCACCTTTTTTAGCCGCACGTTTTACTGGCTCAAAACTAACACGCTGCTGCACTAATACATCTAGTGTTTTGTTTACATCAGCATCACTCACTTCCAATACTGGGCGCTCAATTTTTATTTTTGATAAATCAGAAATTTTTACTTCTGGAAAAACTTCAAATGTAGCGGTGTATTCTAATACATCAGAGGCTGCACCAAATGGCTTATGCTCAATGTTAGGGTAACCAGCAACACGTAATTTGCTTTCTTCAACCGCATCGCCAAAGCTTTTTTCAACCGCACCAGAATACACTTCATCACGCACCTGATCGCCATATTGCTGATTCACCAAGCCCAATGGAGCTTTACCAGGCCTAAAACCAGAGAATTTAGCAGTCTTCGATATTTGACCTAAGCGCTGATTAATTTGCGCTTCAAGTGGTTGCAGTGGCACCGAAATCGTAATGCGGCGTTCAAGTTTACTTAGAGTTTCTACATTTAAGGCCATGCGGTATTCCTGTTTCAATTGCACGTCGTCTGCTGAATACAGCTGAGACATGCTTCAAAGTTAATTTAGTGCGCAAGGAATTCACCTACCTTAGATTTAAAATTTCAGGTAATTTAAGATAAATTTAATCGAGTAAATTTACATGAAAATTTCTTAGCGCACCACGCGATAAAAATCCACATGCATTTTAGCAAAGATTTAGTCTAAAGCCGAATTGTTTTTTTAGTTGAGGTTACGCTAGAGGCTTCTTACAAGCATTGGCGCTTAAATGCATTCGTAGACTTCTGTGATGTGAATTTTTATAGTGCCAAGTAAGCACAATCATATTTTTTATTAAGTTAGACCGCAAGCAGCATCCAAACCTCCCCATGTCTAAAGACAGGGGGTTCTAAGGGCGAACCCGCTGGGGTCTCCGGGCTCTCGTCTTGCGACTACAGCATCCCGGCCATGACCAGCGGCAAACCTTCTATCACAAACGACCCGCTTTGACATCAAGCCAAGTCAGGTTAAACTTGAAGTCAGGAACAGAACTACTGACGCACATACTTTATTGAAGTATTTATTCATTAGGCAATCTCAACTTGCACCAAACTCTGCGCATCGCAACTTTTAATATCCATAAAGGTGTTACACACCTTAATGCGCGCTTTGCCTTACATCACCAGCGCGACCTATTGCGAAAGCTACATGCAGACATTGTTTTCTTGCAGGAAGTTCGCGATGAACACACCCCACATAGGGAGCGGTTTTCGGCCTGGCCACAATTTGGGCAGGCCGAATACTTAGCTGAAGCAGTTTGGCCAGACTACACCTATGGCAAAAATTCTGTTTACCCCACAGGCCATCATGGCAATGCCCTGTTGTCAAAATTCCCAATTATTACCAGTAGTAATGTCGATATCTCTGCGCATAGCTTAGAGCAACGTGGCATGTTACACAGTCAAATTAATGTGCCTGGCTGGGATCAGCCACTACATACAATTTGCCTGCACTTAGGCTTATTTGCGCAATGGCGACGCCAACAATTACTGGCAGTGACTGAATTCATTCAAACGAAAGTGCCTGCTGATGCACCGTTGATTATCGCCGGTGACTTTAATGATTGGGGAATGCGAACCGGACGCCTGTTTGCCGAACATTTAAATATGCATGAGGTATTTGAACGTCATACAGGAAAACCCGCGCGCAGCTTCCCCTCTTGGCTACCCATGCTTAGGCTTGATCGCATATACGCGCGTGGCTTCCATGTAAAACAAGCTGAAGTTCACTCTGGCGCTCAGTTTATTAAAATATCTGATCACGCCATGCTCTCCGCCACTCTTACTAGAACACACAAGTTGCCATGATTCAATTCATTGGAGGCAACCAAATCACCTTACTCAAAAGTGGCAATGAGTATTTTCCTGCACTTTTAGCCGCCATAGAAAATTCGCACTCTGAAATATATATCCAAAGCTATATTTACGAAATGGATTCAATCGGAATTCGCATAGGCAATGCACTTAAAGATGCGGCCAGGCGTGGTGTAGTTGTGAATGTATTGCTTGATGGATTTGGTAGCCAACATTTAAGTGCTTCTTATGTAAATGAGCTGACTTCAGTCGGCGTGCAATTAATGTTTTACCGTCTAAAAATATCGCCATGGTCCTTTAAGAAAAGGCGCTTACGTCGCCTCCATCGCAAAGTTGTGGTGGTCGATGGCAAGATAGGATTTGTCGGTGGCATTAACATCATAGACGATAATAATGTGCCCAACCAGGCACCGCCACGCATAGATTATGCTGTACGTATTGAGGGGCGTTTATTACCGGCTATTGTTGCCAGCACCCATAAACTTTGGCGGCGCATTGCTTGGATGCAAATACCGCATCAGTTTAATATGACCTACGTTAAGTCTAACGCCATATTTTCTGAGGTCAAAGCGAATGTGAATGCTGCCTTAGTATTACGAGACAACATTTTGCATAGACGCGATATTGAAGAAGCTTACTTAAGCGCAATTAACAGCGCCAAGACTGAAATCATCATCGCCAACGCCTACTTTGTTCCTGGCAGAAAATTTCGCAAAGCCCTCATCGCCGCCGCCGATCGCGGGGTAGAAGTCAAACTGTTACTGCAGGGGCGTAAAGAATACGTCCTAATGTTTGCCACTAAAACTTTTTACACCGAGCTATTATGTAAAGGCATAGAAATTTACGAATACAGAAAAAGCTTTATGCATAGCAAAGTCGCTGTGATTGATCAACACTGGGCTACCGTAGGCTCCTCTAATATCGATCCGTTTAGCCTACTACTGAGTCGCGAGGCCAATATAGTGGTATTAGACTCAGCCTTTGCTAGCGAATTACGTACCGATATTATTGCCTCTATACATGATGGCGCTTATCGCATCTCATCTCAAGAATGGACGCATGGCAATATCCTGCAACGTTTTTCATCCTGGTTAGCTTATGGGGTGGTACGGGTATTTTTAGGGTTAATTGGTTATTCGAACGAGCAATAGCCATATCACAGCATTGTTAGAGGTTTTTGTAGTTCTGGCCAAAGAATTCCATCAACATAAATTCTTCCAAGCCTGCGTTATCTTGAGGTCGCGCCGATAAATTCACTACCCGATTTAATCGATGCGAGTCCCAGTTAAAGTCACCTTGGTAATGCTCACGAATGAGTTTAATCATACGCTTCACCATCACCAATCGGATATCTTGACCCGTACTGGCTTCTACTTCAAAGAACTCTCGCCTAGAACTACTGTAATCATTAGTCCAGCCTCTAAAAGCGAAGGTCGCGTGACGACTACTTAGACTCGTAATCTCAAAAATACCGTTAGTCCCACTTTGCAAATTACGCTTAATTTTCTCATCGCGCGTTGCGGCCTCGCTTGGCCCAACTTCTCGTGCGACGGCTTCGGCATTTTGTTTAGCCGCATCCGATTCAGTGACTTGCCGCTGCGCCTGCCTAGATTTGACGTAAGACATCATATCGGTAGGTTGCTCTTTATTTTCTTTAGGTGTGACCAGTTCAGGGGTGTCTGGCACTGAAAATATTGGTTTTTCACGCACCTGCATTTTTTGCGTCATCACTTTAGGTCGAGGGGGTTTACTCTTAGGCAGTGGCTTCTCCTCAACCGGAGGCATAGGCGCCATCACCTCAGGCGTCTTAGGTGGCGCTAAACTGACTTCCATCGCACGAGGTGGTGGTGAAGAAGCTGTATTCATTTGCAAGCTAGGGAGCGCAAAAAATAAAATGAAGGCATGAATGAATAACGAAAATAAAATCGCAATCAAAGTGCGGCGATTAATATTAATCTGAATTAAGCCATTACCGCGCGGACGATGCAAACGCGGTTGTTGCAAAAACTCATCTAAACTGCCATGACTTAATTGATCAATGGTCATTCGTATTTAATGCGTGATGTCTTGCCAAGTTTTTTCTAGGCGTTTAATAGAGATGGGAAATGGCGTTTTAAGTTCTTGTGCAAACAGAGACACGCGGAGCTCTTCAATTAACCACCGATACTCTAGCAAGTCCTCAGAAATAGTTAAATGGGCTTGCTGTAGCGCATTGATTTTATCTTGCCATTTTTGCCATAACAAGCCGACGCTACCGGCATTCTTCCCATCACGATCTGGGTTAGCCGGATGTTTTTCAATTCTTAAACGCAGCGCTTTTAGATAACGTGGGATATGTTGCAAGTGCTGCCATGGCGTTTGACTAAAGCTATGCTTATGCACTAGCAACCCTACTTGTTGCTCTAGATCACGCTTTAAACGATTGCCACTAGCAGGCATTTGCGCCTGCTTTTGCTGTAGTAGTTGAAATTCGGTCGCTATCGTCTGCGCCTGCCTAGCCATAGCTTCGCTCACTGCCGGTAAACGTGTCCGTGCACGCTGCTTTAATTTCATAAATTCAGCATTAGAGCGTGGCAACTCGTCTTCGCCTATAAAAGCGCGATCAGCAATCGCCAAAATCATATCTTCACGAAGCTCATCTGGCGTCAGGACATTACGCAAAATTAATGCATATTGATTAAAATTAGGCAGGCCTTTTTCCAACTGTTTCATTTGCTCTTTCAATTCAAAACGCATTAAACGACATACGCCTTTGCGGTGACTAGCCATCGCCTCACGCTCGGTATCAAATAACTTTACCGAAATGCTATCTTCATCATCCTCTAATGCTGGATAGCCAGTGACCTTTAAACCATCGCGCTCAAAACTCAAGGTGGCCGGCAAATCGCCGAAATCCCATTGTTTCAAACCGGTCTTCTCAATATCGGGAGAAGTATTTCTAAAGGTCAGTTGTGCAGCAGAACCCAGTTGTTTTTTTAACGCATTCCAATCACGGCCCATCGCCAGTTCCCTACCGGCATCATCAACCACACTGATGTTCATCAGCAAATGTGCGGGCGTATCCTCGGTCCAATCCTCTACCGCTATTTTGAGCGTGGTCACGCGCTGAATATAAGCGGCAAGCACTTCTTTAATCGCACCCTCGCCCACCTTGGTTTGCTCTAAAAACTGAGTCACAAATTCTGGCACAGGGACACACACCCGGCGAAAGGCTTTGGGCAAGGCTTTAATTAAATAAGTGAGCTTTTCACGCAACATGCCTGGAACTAGCCACTCGGTTTGAGTGAGATTTAACTGATTTAATAATGCTAATGGGATGGTAGCTGTCACGCCGTCTAGTACGTGATTAGGCTCAAAGCGATATTTGAGTGGTATTTCCACACTATCAAGCAACATTTTTTCCGGGAACTGCACTGCTGTAATAGCGTCGGCACCATGACGCATTAAATCATCACGGGTGAGATAGAGTAAACGCGGATGCGCTTTTTCGGCTTCAATCCGCCAAGCCTCAAAGGTGGCTGCTTGAAAAATATCTGCCGGCACTTTGCTATCGTAGAAAGCAAACAATTGATGCTCATCGACCAGCACGTCTTGACGTCGTGCTTTATGCTCTAACTCTTCAATTTCTGCAATTAAGCGTTCGTTAGCGGTAAAAAATGCAGCGCGGCTATCAAATTCCCCATTAGCAAGTGCTTCGCGAATAAATATATCGCGCGATTGCTTGGGGTCTATCGGCCCAAAATGCACACGCCGCTTAGGAATAATAGTAAGTCCATACAGGGAAACTCGCTCCCAAGCATTGACCATGCCCATCTTCCTATCCCAACGAGGGTCCGTGTACTGACTCTCGGTCAGACCCTGTGCCAGTGGCTCTATCCAGTCTGGCTCCATTTTTGCCACACAGCGCGCGTAGAGTTTGCTGGTATCCATTAGTTCGGCCGCCATCACCCATTTTGGACGTGTTTTCTTAAGTGCAGAGCCAGGTGCAACATGAAAGCGTATGCCGCGCGCACCAGCATAAGAGTCACTATCGCCATCTTTAAAACCAATATTGCCTAATAAGCCGGCCAACAATGACCGATGAATCTGCTCATAGCTAGCTTCTTTAGTATTAAGCTTAAATTCCATCTCATCGGTAATCTGCTGAATTTGCGTATGGAGTTCACGCCATTCTTTTAAACGTAAAAATGACAAGAAATTACTATGGCACTGGTTGAGTAAGTCTTTATTAGATTTTTTGGTTTTTAACGCGTTATCAAAGAAATCCCATAACTTGAGATAGCTCATAAAGTCTGAGCCTTCACCAGCAAATTTGGCATGTGCGGCATCAGCTGCTTCACGCTTATCCATCGGCCGTTCGCGAGGGTCTTGTATACTTAACGCACTGCTGATAATTAAGATTTCACGCAAACAACTCTCACGCTTGGCGGCTAAAATCATCCGTCCCACGCGCGGGTCTAGAGGCAACTTGGCGAGCTGCAATCCGGTTTCGGTAATCTGGCGTCGGCTATCAACCGCGCCTAACTCCTGCAACAGCTGGTAACCATCACTCACCAAACGACTGCTTGGTGCTTCAATAAATGGGAAATCGGCAATATCGCCTAAGCGCAATGCGGCCATACGCAAAATAACGCTAGCTAATGAGCTACGTAAGATTTCCGGTTCAGTAAATTCAGGGCGGCCATTAAAATCTTCTTCCGCATATAAGCGCACACAGATGCCGTTAGATACGCGACCGCAACGGCCAGCGCGTTGCTTGGCTGCGGCTTGACTGATCTTTTCAATCTGAAGCTGCTCTACCTTAGCACGCGTACTGTAGCGACTCATACGCGCTAAGCCAGCATCAATCACGTACTTAATACCAGGGACGGTGAGTGAAGTCTCAGCGACGTTGGTGGCAAGCACGATGCGGCGAGTACTATGGCTTCTAAAGATTTTTTGCTGATCTTCGATGCTTAATCGCGCAAACAATGGCAACACTTCTATGTGTTTAAGCTTGGCAGAACGGCCTTGATATTTGCGTAAGTGTTCTGCAGTATCACGAATCTCACGCTCGCCAGGTAAAAACACCAAAATATCGCCATCGCCTTGACGAAGCAAGTCATCGGCAGCATCTAAAATAGCTTCTTCTATCGCTTCTTCTTCGTCATCCTCTTCTAGCCAACGCGCTTCAGTTTTGGCTTTACGTGCAATGCCAAAGATCGTTTCATCCTCTTCGTCAAACTGTGCATTTTCGGTAGCTGCGATTTCTCTTGCACGGAAACCAGCCTTTCCAAGAGGACGGTAGCGAATTTCAACTGGATAGGTACGACCTGAGACTTCAATCACTGGCGCACCATTAAAGTGTTGTGAAAAACGGTCCGCATCAATCGTAGCTGAGGTTACAATCACTTTTAAATCTGGTCGTTTGACGAGTAACTGTTTTAAGTAACCGAGTAAAAAATCAATATTCAGGCTACGCTCATGCGCCTCATCAATAATGATGGTGTCATAAGCGTTCAAGAACTTATCTCCCTGCGTTTCCGCCAACAAAATACCGTCGGTCATCAGTTTGATGTAACTAGATTCCGTCAATTTATCGTTAAAGCGCACCTTGTAGCCGACCACTTCACCGAGTGGACTGTTTAGTTCCTGAGCGATTCTAGAGGCGACCGAGCGAGCTGCAATGCGGCGTGGCTGGGTATGGCCAATTAATCCAGAAACACCTCTTCCTAGCTCTAAACAGATTTTAGGGATTTGCGTGGTTTTACCAGAGCCAGTTTCGCCGCAGATAATCACAACTTGGTTTTCGCTGATAGCCGCGGCAATCTCAGCTTTTTTAGCGCTAACCGGAAGCTCTAATGGATATTCAGGTTTAGGTAAATTACTTAAACGCGCTTCATACCTAGCCGTTGAAACTCTAAGCTTTTGTGTAATTTCGGCGAGTAACCGTTGGGCTTTGATTGCAGATTTTTCATCCGTTAACTTTTTGAGCTCATTCGCCTCACGCAACTTGCGGCGCAGCACAAAACGATCAGCCAGCATGCAGGTTTGCAGACTGGCTTCTAAACTAGAAAAATTTAATACACTTGGTTTTAGGTTCAAGGACTTATCGTCATTCATGTGCGGCATTTGAACAGGCACGAAGTAGATATTTTAAATAATCAAGTATCGCTTTTTGCATTGGCGACACTTAATTAAGTAGATAACTTCGGACTTGTTGAACTGTCTGATTAAAACTGATTAATTACAATTCTACCTGCTGAATACCGGCTAATAACCATACAGCTTTGTCGTCGCGCATATTTTTTTGAACATGCCAAATTTCATCTACGTTTTCGATTGCCGCGTTATTCTCACGCAACTGACCAGTAAAACGCACGCTGGCAATGGAATAGTCACCTTCATTACTTACTTCCAGCAATTCAGCATCAATACTCAGCACCTCGGTATTTTGCACAGTATTGCCACGCTCTTGCATTTGCAATGAGATTTCAGCGAAGATTTCAGGTGTAGTGTATTCACGCACATCGTTAATATCTTTGCGATCATTTGCCGCTTGCAGGCGAATAAATGAAGCTTTGGCATTACGCAAAAAACTCTCAACTGGAAAATCTTCTGGAATATACGATGGGGCTAGACTTGTAGCAAAGCCTGCTTCAGGTTGCGGCTGACTATATGGTTCAGCGCCACCGCCATACTGCATCGCAGGTTGCTGTGACCGTTTAAATCTAGAGATCAGAAACATCACTACTGCGGCAATTAGTAATGCTGGAAGCAATGACCCCATCATGCCACCTAGTCCGCCCATACCACCGCCAGAAAACATAGACATCAGCCCAGCCCCTAGAGCCAAACCAGCTAATGGGCCTAACCATTTATTGCCTGCAGGTGCCGCCGGCACAGGCGCTGCAGCAGGCGGCCTTTGCTGGCGCTGCATCGGAACTGCACGTTGCTTACCAAAACTGCTACCACCGCCAAAACGTCTTGCTTCAGCAAAGCTAGCAAACAAACTAACACACGTAATAGCAATTATTAATAACATTAAAAAACGTTTCATGGATTCCTCATTCAATAGGTAAGTCTTAATGGTTAGAACGGACAATGGTGAATCAGAGCAGCTGTAAATTATAACAGCATAGTGATATCTCCTGATGTCATAGAGAACCTAGGTTAAAAAACGGCTAGTAAGTGTTTCTAAATTAAGTTCGCTCAAAATTGACTCCAACCTAGTCCTGGCGTTCATTCGTGGCTGCCCAGTATATTTAGCAATGATTAATTCATTTTTCATTGAATGCTCCCAGCCTACCAATTCAGTCACTGTAACTTGGTAACCAGCGGCCTCCAATTGAAGACATCGCAGCACGTTGGTTAACTGACTGCCGAATTCACGTGTATGCATAGGGTGTCGCCAAATTTCACTGAGGGGCGTTTTGGCAAAGCTCTCATTTTTATGTTGCCTTAATACTTCAGCCACTTCAGCCTGACAACACGGCACAAGCACCATATATTGCGCGTGCTTTTTGAGCCCAAATTGTATGGCATCATCGGTGGCAGTGTTGCATGCATGCAGCGCTGTGACAATATCCACAGTCGCTGGCAGAACCTCTGAACTGATTGATTCAGCTACGCTTAAATGCTGAAAATCCATACGTGTGAAGCCTAATCTTGCCGCTAATTGTCGTGACTTTTCAACTAATTCACCACGGGTTTCAATACCTACCACTTGCCCAGCATCATGCTGTTTCAACAATAGATCATACAAAATAAAACCCAAGTAAGACTTGCCTGCACCGTGATCGACTAAGGTGGGATTAGGATTACGTAATAACACCTCATTAAACAGCGGTTCAATAAAATTCACTAGGTGATACACCTGTTTCAACTTACGGCGGCTATCTTGATTTAGCTTACCATCACGGGTAAGTATATGGAGTTCTTTAAGTAGCTCTATCGATTGATTAGGGCGGATTTCAGGCTGTGCTTCAGGTGTTTTCATGGCGCTATTTTAAGACAAAATTCCATGTCACGCAGATAAAAACTTCGGCTTGGCTTCTAAATGTTAAAATGCGCCCAATTAGAAATAGTAAGCAGGACTTTGTTTCACCGCCTCGTCAATATGATGGCACGGCACAGCTAACAAAGTCAGCACTGATGAGGAGATGCAACAAATGGCAATTCAATGGTATCCGGGTCATATGACTCAAGCACGCAAAAAAGCTGAAGAGACAATGGAGTTCACTGACATTGTGATCGAGGTGCTGGATGCGCGCGTGCCTGCCGCCAGCCATAACCCCATGATTGATGAAATGCGCTTATTTCGCCAACGCCCTCAACTCAAAATTCTAAATAAAGCCGACTTAGCTGACCCAGTCGCCACACAAGCTTGGCTCAACTATTTTAACCGCCAACCCAACACCAAAGCGGTCGCGTTATCATGTAAAAAACCTGGTGAAGCTAATAAAATACCTAAGTTATGTCTAGCACTGACACCTCATAGGGGCACGCACTTAAAACCTTTACGTATGCTGATTATGGGAATTCCTAACGTTGGTAAATCAACGCTGATGAATGCCCTTTTAAATCGCCGCGTAGCCAAAGTCGGTGATGAGCCTGCCGTGACCAAAAGCCAACAACGCTTTGATTTAAGCGAAACTATGAGCATTACCGACACACCAGGCATGATGTGGCCAAGAATTCAGTATGAGTCTGATGGCTATATGCTAGCCGCCAGTCATGCGATTGGCCGTAACGCAGTGATTGATGAAGATGTCGCACTGTTTTTAGCCGACAACCTACTTAAATCCTATCCAGCCCTGCTTAACGCACGCTATAAACTTGACACCATGAAAAGCGAAGGCGGCTTTCTAGACGTGATGAAAATGGATGGTGTGGACTTACTGGATGCAATTGCAAAACGCCGTTCTTATAAACGACATGACGGCTTATGGGACACGGAAAAAACAGCAGTTGCTTTTCTAACTGATTACCGCAGTGGCGCTATAGGCAGAATCAGCATGGAAACACCTGAAAGCCGTCGTGTAATGATGGAAGCTACCTTGCCTGTAGTCGCTGATCCTGTAGCAGAAATTTCAAGCGAAGTTACTGGTGAAATACTTGGTGATGAAAACTCAGAATAAGGTTTAGTCTACGACTTTCCTTAGAAGTTGTTTACTAAACTCTACTTCTAACTTACTAACACGCTTAGGCGTTTGTGGGCCATAAGCATTTACAAACGCCACAAACTCATCAATACCCATCGGTTCGCATAATTTGGTGGAAGCGCCCATTTCGCCAGACAACGAAAGCCAGAACAAGCCATTTCCACTCATCCCCATAGAATAGGGTTCATTACTACGTTTTTTAAGCCGCTCAATTGCGGCACTGACTTTAGTAGAGCGCATGCATACCTTTATTGTGGGTGTTTCTTAGCTTAAAGTTTGAGTTACTGACTGCCATCACTATACCTCATGGCTATTTCATGGTTGCGCTTTCTTTGGGTACGCGCATGATAAATGCTAGAAACAATCACAGTTACGCTTACCACTGCAATTGTCACTGCTGCCACTGCGTTAATGGATGGGTTTAAACCTAATCGCGCGCGAGAAAATATCACCATAGGCAAGGTAGAGTATCCAGGACCTGATAGAAAAGACGCTAATACCACATCATCAAATGACAAAGTAAAGGTCAGCAGAAAAGCTGATATCAAACTAGGCATCATCAATGGGAATGTGATTAACCTAAACACTTGTCGTGGCTTGCAGCCCAAATCCATTGCAGCCTCATCCAACCTAAAATCCATCTCTTTTAAACGTGAACCCACCACCACCGCGGCATAAGCCGTACCGAGTAAGGCATGGCCAAGCAAAATGGTCAATAAGCCGCGCTCGGGAAAACCTAGCCAATGCTGTAGTGAAACCAACATCAGCAATAAGGAAAGGCCGACAATCACATCCGGCATCACCAACGGCGCAGTAGCCATGGAGAAAAAGAAAGTACGCCCATAAAAACACTTATATTTGGCTAGGACAAAAGCGGTAAAGGTACCAAAAAATACCGACAACAATCCGACCATTAAGGCAATTTTAAATGACAAGGCCACCGATGCAATTAAGACACTGTCATTAGCCAATGCCCGATACCATCGGAGACTAGCTTGACTCCAAATGCTTACCAATGGAGAGTCATTAAATGAATAAATTACCAAAGTAATAATAGGCAGATACAAGAACAGATAAACGATGACCAACCAAGTCCGCGCAAAGGTTTTATTCATGGCTTAGACTCTGCTTGCTCAGACTGGTAGCCATTAAATAGGCTCATTGGCAATAAAATCAATAGCATCATCACCACCGCCACTGCGGAAGCCATTGGCCAATCATTATTAGCAAAGAACTCATCCCAAAGTACACGGCCAATCATTAGGGTGTCTGACCCACCTAGCAACTCAGGAATCACATACTCACCTACGGCTGGAATAAACACCAACATGGACCCAGCAATAATACCCGCTTTGGAAAGTGGAATGGTCACAAGCCAAAAAGTCTTAAGGGCACTGGCACCTAAATCCGCTGCTGCCTCTAAAAAACGTACATCTAGTTTGGATAAGTTGGCATATAAGGGCAAGATCATAAATGGCAAGTATGAATAGACCATACCCAACACCAAAGAGAATGAGTTATTCATCATCGCTAAAGGCTGGTTGATCACCCCAAACGATAAGAGTGCGTTATTAATGATGCCATTACTCACCAATAAGGTTTTCCAAGCATAAATACGAAGTAAAAAAGAGGTCCAAAATGGCAGCATAATCAGCATCAGTAGCATAGGCTGCAAATGCTTGGGCGCTCTTGCCATAAAGTAAGCAAATGGGAACCCTACAACCAAGCAGATCAGTGTGGTTAAAAGTGCGTATTTAATTGAAGAGAGATACGTGTCGATATAGAGCGGGTCAGTGGCAAGAAACAAATAGCTGGCAAAGTTGATTTTAATGGTGGGCCAACCTTGGCTCCAACTTAACATATCTGTAAGTGAAGTCGCGCTCATCTCGGATAGGCTGATTTTGAGCACAATCAATAGTGGAACGGCTACCAGCAAGATAAACCATAGATATGGTACCAAGATGATTGTATTTTTGCCGCTAAACAATTTTTTAAAATGATTAATCATGGCCCTTAATTGGCTCCAGCATGCACGTATTTAAGACTTATTGAACCAACACTACCATGGCCAAACTACTCCATGAGGCATAGACTTGGTCGCCCCAAGCAATCACTTCGGCAAGGTCAGTGGTGCGGTTCATTTGCTGTGCTTTAATTACCTGCGCATTGGCAAGTTGAATGTGATAAATTGTGTGATCTCCAAAATACACAACGGCCACTACTTCGCCAGCGCACCAATTAACCTCGCCTGCTGGTCGCTCTTTACTCAACACTATTTTTTCTGGTCGTACTGCCACCGCAACCGGCAAACCGACGTGTCCGCTAATGCCATGCATCACATAATGCATGCATGCTTCTGAACGTATGCACACATGGTCGGCAGCGTACGTTTCAATCTGACCTTCAAAGATATTCACATCGCCAATAAACTCAGCCACTTGCCGACTATTAGGTCGCTCATAAACTTCATCTGGCGTGCCAGTTTGCAATATAGTGCCCTCACGCATCACGGCGATGGTTGAAGCCATCGTCATCGCCTCTTCTTGATCGTGGGTCACTAGCACACAGGTCACCCCAACCTCTTCAATAATACCCACCAGTTCCACTTGGGTTTTTTCACGTAGCTTTTTATCTAACGCTCCCAAAGGCTCATCTAGCAACAATAATTTAGGCTGCTTGGCTAAGCTACGGGCCAAAGCGACGCGTTGCTGCTGACCACCCGATAGTTGATGCGGTTTTCTTTGTGCAAAACTTGTCAGCTGCACTAGCTTAAGCATAGATTCAACACGCTCCGCAATTTGTGCTTTGGGCATATGGTCACGCTGTAAGCCAAAGGCAATGTTCTGCCACACGGTCAAGTGCGGGAACAATGCGTAGGATTGAAACATCATATTGATTGGGCGCTGATAAGGTGGTAAATCGGTAATATCTTGCCCTGCGAGAAAAATTCGACCTTTGGTCGGCGTCTCAAAACCAGCTAACAAGCGTAGCAATGTCGACTTACCACAACCGGAGCCCCCTAATAAAGCAAATATTTCACCTTGCGCCACAGTCAACGATACATTGTCCACCGCTTTAATCACGCCATCAAAAACCTTGGTAATATTTTCTACCCGAAGTAAATCTGTTTTGACTTTATTTGGTTTTGGCTCTGTTGCCATGTATTACCCTTCAAAAACTTAATGTGTTAAAACTAAATTCCCGATTTAAAGCGTGTGAATAAACGGGTCATTATTCGGCGCGTATTGTTATCCACGTTGCCCGGTGGAATCATCTTTTTAACATCAGCATCCGACAAAAATATCGATGGATTGTTTCTGATTTCAGGATTAATAAAAGGGAGTGAGGCCTTGTTAGGATTGGCATAAGCCACCGCGTTAGAAAGACCCGCATGCACTTTAGCGCGCAAAATGTAATTAATAAATTGATGGGCATTATCGGGATGTGGTGCATCTGCTGGTATTGCCATCGTATCCATAAACATCAAAGCCCCAATACTAGGCACCAAAGCCTGAATATTGAGACCTGATTTGTTTTCAATTGAACGCTTACGCGCTAGATTAAAGTCCCCTGCCCAACCCAAAGCAACGCACACGCCACCGCTTGCCAACTCTTCAATCTGACCACCAGAAGTAAACCGTTTAATATCAGGCC
>Ga0118677_10000749_pt1 | contig 70493 bp, 55 predicted proteins | sample AliMusrvi5mmetaG_FD_86154 | JGI IMG/M metagenome (GOLD analysis project Ga0118677, IMG submission 86154) | reverse complement strand
GTGGAGTGGTGGGGAGTCGGCGGCGGGCAGGGGAGGGGGTGAAACCCGCGCCTGGGTGCAATCCGCGCTTTTCTTTCCTGGAAAGGCCCTGATAATCGCGCGCTCAACCTTTTATCCCCCGTCGAACCGAAAATGGAGAAACCTACCGCCGTGAAAGCCCCCGCATGGAGCGTTGCAGAAAGCGCCGAACTTTATGGCATCAAGGATTGGGGGCATGGCTACTTTGACATCTCCGCCCGGGGCGAGGTGGTGGTGAACTTGAAGGATGGCAAGAAGACCAAGCCGGTGAGCATCGCGCAGATCGTGCGCGGGCTGCGCGACCGGGGTACGCAACTGCCGGTGCTGATCCGTTTTGGCGATCTGCTGCGCTGGCGCATTGACGAGCTGAATGAAGGCTTTGCCGCGGCGATTCGCGAAGCGAAGTACCAGGGGGTGTACCGCGGGGTGTACCCGATCAAGGTGAACCAGCAGCAGGAGGTGATCGAGGAGATCACGCGCTATGGCCGCAAGTACCACTACGGGCTGGAAGCGGGCAGCAAGCCGGAGCTGATCGCGGCGCTGGGCTACATGCACGATCCGGAGGCCTACATCGTTTGCAACGGCTACAAGGATGAGGAGTTCATCGACCTGGCGCTCTACGCGCAGAAGATGGGTCTGCAGGTGATCATGGTGCTGGAGATGCCCACGGAGCTGAAGCTGATCCTGGAGCGCTGCAAGAAAATGGGCGTGCGGCCGACGTTGGGCGTGCGTTTCCGCCTGTCCACCGAGAGCGCGGGCCACTGGGCCGGCAGCGGCGGTGACAGCAGCATGTTCGGACTGAACATCAGCCAGGTGATGCGCGTGGTGGACCACTTGCGCGACGAGGGCATGCTCGACTGCCTGCGCATGCTGCATTATCATCAGGGATCACAGATTCCCAGCATCCGGGCGATTCGTAGCGCGGCCATGGAGGCGGCGCGGGTCTACGTGGGTCTGGTGCAGGAGGGCGCGCGCATGGGCATTCTGGACATGGGCGGCGGTCTGGCGGTGAGCTACGATGCGCTGAAGGGCAGCAGCGAAGGCAGCAGCGACTACGGCACCAAGGAGTACTGTGCTGACGTGATTGAAGCCATTGCCGAGGTGACGGACGAAGCGCAGGTGCCGCACCCGGATCTGATCACGGAATCGGGTCGCGCCATCGTGGCCTACTACTCGGTGCTGGTGATCAATGTGCTGGACATCAACCGCTTCGAGTCGAGCGGCCAGGTGGCGATCAAGGATGACGCGCCGCAGTTGCTGCGCAACCTGGGCGACCTGCGCAGCGAGGTGCATTCGGGCTCGAAAAAGCTCACCCGTGAACGCCTGCAGGAGATCTACAACGACACCGTCTATTACCGGGACAAGCTGCGCAGCGAGTTCAGTTACGGCGGGGTGCAACTGCGCGAGCGTGCGCAAGGTGAAGAGGTGTATTGGGAGATCCTGAGCTGGATCAGCCGGCAGATCGACAGCGTGGGCGGCGACATCGGCCAGATGAGCCGGCTGGAGCACGTGCTGACGGATTTCTATTACGCGAATTTTAGCGTGTTCCAGAGCCTGCCAGACTTGTGGGCCATCGACCAGATCTTCCCGATCATGCCGATTCACCGGCTGAAGGAAAAGCCCACCCGCAAGGTGGTGCTCTCAGACATCACGTGCGACAGCGATGGCAAGATCGCCCACTTCGCCCACGGGTGTGAGCTGCATCACAGCCTGCCTCTGCACGACGTGGATGTGGAGAATGGCGAGGACTACAACCTGGGGGTGTTCCTGGTGGGTGCCTATCAGGAGACGCTGGGCGATTTGCACAACCTGCTGGGTGATACCAATGTGGTGAGCGTGAGCCTGGATGCCAAAGGCCAGATCAAGTATCGCCGCGAAATGGAAGGCGACACCGTCGCCGAAGTGCTGACTTATGTGGAGTACGATCCGAAGGTACTGGTGACGCAGTTCCGCCACCTGGCCGAGAGCGCCGTGGTGGCGAAGCGAATCACCCCGGCGGAACGCAAGGAGATCATGGCAGCCTTCGAGGAAGGCCTGCGCGGGTACACGTACTTCGAGAGCTGAAAAAAAGACACAAGACTGCAAGACAGAAGACACAAGACCTGATCCTTCGTGCGCTGGGGGATCCGCGAGGTAAGGAAGGTCTTCGCGTCGCGTATTTCGAGAGCTGAAAGAAGGCGCAACGCTCAAGCCACAAGACCTGATCCCTCGTGAGCCGGGGGATTGGGCATTGTGGGAACTGAAGCGATCCGTTACGCCGTCGGGTCCAGCGGCAGGTGCGGCACCAGGGTGTCTGGTGGTTGGGTCTGCTGGCGGGCGCGTTTGGCGGCTTCCTTGACGAAGACCTCCTGGCTGCGCAGGGCCTTGCCGGACTCGAAAGGGATGGTGACGTAGCTGCCGTCGCTCTGCAGCAGGCGGCCCTGGGTGGTGTCGCTGAAGTGGGTTTCGAGAATGCCGATGAGGCGCTTGCGCGCGCTGTTGTCTTCAATGGGCGCCAGCAGTTCGACGCGCTTGGAGAGGTTGCGGGTCATGAAGTCGGCGCTGGCGATGAACACGGCGGGGGAGCCGCCCTGGCGGAAGTAAAAGATGCGGGCGTGCTCAAGGTAGCGGTCGATGATGCTGAGCACGCGGATGTTTTCGCTGAGACCTTTGACGCCGGGGCGCAGGCAGCAGATGCCGCGGACGTTGAGGCGGATCTTCACTCCGGCCCGCGATGCTTCGTAGAGGGCCTTGATCATCTCAGGATCCTCCAGCGCGTTCATCTTGAGCATGATTTCGGCGGGCTCGCCCTGGCGTGAGCGCTCGGCTTCGTTGGCAATCAGATCAAGGAGGCGCTCGCGCAGGCCGAAGGGGGCCATGGACAGGCGGTCAAAATGCTGGAAGCGTGAGCGGCCGGTGACGGTGTTGAAAAAGGCGGAAGCATCCACTCCATAGTCGGCGCGGCAGGTGAGGTAACTGATATCGGTGTACAGCCGGGCGGTGTTCTCGTTGTAGTTGCCCGTGCCGAAGTGCATGTAGCGCATCATGTGGGTGGACTCGCGGCGCATGATGAGGCAGATCTTGGCGTGTGTTTTCAGGCCACGCACGCCGTAGATGATCTGGGCGCCGGCGTTGAGCAGGTCCCCGGCGCGCTCGAGGTTGCGGGCTTCATCGAAGCGCGCCTTGAGTTCCACCAGCACGGTGACGTGCTTGCCTGATTCCGCGGCCTTGATCAAGGCCTTGATGATCGCGCTGTTCTTGGCGGTGCGGTAAAGGATCTGCTTGATCGCGACCACATCGGGATCGGCGGCGGCTTCTTCGATCAGTTGCAGCACCGGATCAAAGCTCTCATACGGGTGGTGCAGCAGGATGTCCTTGCGCCGGATCGCGGTGAAGATGTCTTCGCCGGGCGCGATGGCGGTGCAGGGCTGTGACTCCCAGGATTTGACCTTCAAACTTTCGAAGCCCGCGAGACCGCTGACGGGGAAGTAGCTGCGCAGGTCGAGTTCACCAGGAATGGTGTACACCTGGGCGCTGCGGTGGCCGCAGATGGATCGGATGGTGCGCTCCAGGGCGCGCGGCGCGCCTTCCTCAATTTCAATGCGGATGGTGGGGCTGTTGAGGCGCTCTTCGAGCACTTCCTCCATTTCGGTGACGAGGTCGTAGGCACTCTCATCGTCGATGGCGATGTCGGTATTGCGGCTGATGCGGAAGCGGGCCACGCCCTTGACTTCTTCGCCGGGGAAGAACAGCGGCAGGAACAGCGTCACCACGTCCTCCAGGTTCATATAGGCGTAGGTACCTGCATCGGACTCCGGGATGGTCACGAGCCGGGGCAGGTTGCCGGGCATCACGAAAAGCACCTCCCGGTCATGGTCCGGTGCGGGCGCGTCGGAGACGACATGGCAGATCACGGCGATTTGCAGCGCAGGCACGACCGGCGGCCGCTTCGCATTCACGGAGACCGGGGAGAGCACCGGGTGGATGTGCTCAAGGAAGTGATCGTGCAGGGCGGTGCGCTGGGAGGGGGTCAGCTCGGCGGGCAGCAGGCGGCGGATGCCACCGGCGCGCAGGTCCGGGATGATTTCGTCGTGCAGGATGGCGTACTGACGTGCGATGAAGCTGTTGGCACGCTGCTGCACCTGCTCCAACTGCTGCGTGGGCGTGGCGCCGGTGTTGTCGCGGGTGCGCCGGCCCTCCTCCTTCATGAGCTGCAGGCCGCCCACGCGCACCATGAAAAACTCATCGAGGTTGGAGGCGGTGATGGCGAGGAATTTCGCCCGTTCCAGCACGGGCAGGGTCTTGCGCGCCGCCTCTTCCAGCACGCGCTCGTTGAAGGCCAGCCACGACAGCTCGCGGTTGATGAAGTGGGCTTCGGTAATGGGGAAGGGTGCGGCGGGCATGGGGCAACAAGACAAAAGACTGGAAGACAGAAGACACAAGATGAAAGACGGCCGTCCGCAGGAAGGGGCGGGTTTATCTTACCGGTGCATCATTTCCTGCGGCGGCTTGCCAGTCCAGGTTTTGAACACTCGGGAAAAGTGGGCTGCGGATTTGTAGCCTAGTTCGCTGGCCACGGCCTTCACCTGGGCGCCGCTTTGGCGCAGGCGCAGGGATGCCTGTGAAACCTTCAACCGCGTCAGACAGTCCCGTGGCGTCTCCGTATCGAAGCGCTGGAACAGCCGCGTAAAGTAGGCGGGGGAGACATGGCAATGCCGGGCGGCCTGGCTGACGGTGCTCAGGACCGGGTAGTTGCGCAGCAGGTGGCCGCGACAGCGCAAGTAGGTTAAATAGGCGGGGTCAATTTTTGTCACGTCCGATTGCCGGCTGTCGGCACACAGGGCGAGCGCGTGCTCCAGGGCGATGGCGGCGCTGCGAATGCCTGAAGTGGCACCGTGAACGGCGTGGTCGATCACCTCTTCCAGCAGGTTCACCACGCGCGCCGCATCCAGTACGCGGATGACTGTCCCCGCTGCCAGGTCCCATTCTTTCATAAGTGCGTTGGCGCGCGCGCCGCTGAAATTGAAAAAATACTTCACCATGGGGTCCGCCGCATCGGAACGAATCACATGCGGCGTCCGCGGATCATAGAAGAAGGCGTGACCCGCGCTCAGTTCACGGTCGTCCTTGCCGAAACTTACGGTGCCGCGTCCGCGCGATACGAACTCGAAGGCCAGGAAGGGCAGGTGCTGGCGTTCCACCACGAAATCGGGTGCGCACCATTCGCAGCCTCCGCCTGCCAGACCCAGATGCAAAGTGTCGCGGGCCCGGTTTTCCCAGTCTGGCAGGAAGAAGCGCCGGGTCCTGGCCACCTGCGCGGAAAAGTAGTCTGCGTGGTCGGTGATGCCGGACATGGTGGAAGATGATGAGCGAGACAGGGAGGTCAAGGATGGTCATGCACAAGACAAGGCTTTGCATGGAGCTGCGCTTGTGCTGGAATCAGGGCCGTTACAGCCTTCCTTATGACCACACCGCCCGCCACCCGATGAAATGCCTCATGCTTTCCACTTTCATCGTCGGCAGCGCCCTGGCCGGTGATCCCGCTGTTTTGAAAACGGAGTTCATCTATGAGACCGCATCGTTTCCGAGCTGCCATGCTTCCACCCTCGTGGAAACCCAGAGCGGCCTTGTCACTGCCTGGTTCGGCGGCACAGCGGAAGGCAGGCCTGATGTAGGGATCTGGGTGTCACGCCAGAGTGACGGCACCTGGAGTGCCCCTGTGGAAGCGGCCAATGGCGTGCAGGCTGATGGCAGCCGCCTGCCATGCTGGAACCCGGTGCTGTTCCTGCCCAGGCAGGGGCCGCTGATGCTTTTTTACAAGGTGGGGCCGTCGCCCAGCACTTGGTGGGGCATGCTGCGCACTTCCACGGATGAGGGCAGGACCTGGAGCGGGGCCACAAAGTTGCCAGATGGCATTCTGGGACCGATCAAGGACAAGCCGGTGCAACTCCCGGACGGGACTCTGATTTGCTCCTCCAGCACCGAGACCCAGACCAAGCCATCGTTGTGGCGGGTGCATTTTGAACTGAGCAAGGATCTCGGCAAGACGTGGAGCGTTTCACAACCTTCGTCCGCCGGTGATCCTGCGATTGATGCCATTCAACCCAGCATCCTCTTTCTCGGGGGCACGAAGTTGATGTCCCTGGGGCGCACTCGACAGAAGAAGGTGTTTGCCGTGAATTCTGAAGATTTCGGCCAAACCTGGGGCGCCATGAGCCTGCTTGACCTGCCCAATCCGAACTCGGGCACGGATGCGGTCACGCTCAAGGACGGCCGCCACATGCTGATCTACAACCACACCGCCAAAGGCCGCAGCCCGCTGAACCTGGCGCTTTCCAATGATGGCAAAACCTGGCAGGCCGCAGTGGTGCTGGAGGACGAGCCGAAGGGCGAATTCAGCTACCCGGCGATCATTCAAACCCGGGATGGCCTTGTGCACGTCTGCTACACCTGGAAGCGTCAGCGCGTGAAACATGCGGTCATTGACACCTCCAAGCTGACTTTGAAACCCATCCTCAACGGAGTGTGGCCATGACTATGAAATCCTGCTTCTTGATCCTTGCCTTCGCGCTCACCGCCCATGCGGAACCTCTCGTCCGCCTGCCTTACAACAACCCGGGTCTGGTGGTGGATCTAGGCGTCGGCCTGTGGGCCTGGCCCCTGCCAATGGAGTTCAATGGCACAGGCAAGCTGGACCTTGTGGTGAGCTGCCCTGACAAGCCTTACAATGGCACCTATGTGTTTGAGAAGGCGGATGCGCAGGTCTTCAAGCCGGCGCGGCGCATTGGCAAAGGTGTGCCGAATGCACGCGTCAGTTATGTCGATGGCAGGCCGGTGATCACCACGCCGGGCTCGACCTATCCGGACTTCCTCAATACTGGCTTCGACAAGGGTGTGAAGCTGCCGTTGCCGGCCAATCCTCACCCCAACAAGGTGCGTGCCAATGAATGGCATTTTGCCGATCTGGATGGCGACGGCAGGCCGGACCTCATCATCGGCGTGGAGGACTGGACCAACTATGGCTGGGACAATGCGTATGACGACAACGGCCACTGGACCAGCGACCTCCTGCATGGCGTGGTTTATTTCGCAAGGAACATAGGCAGTGCGGACAAGCCGCTCTATGACAAGCCCTCTCTCCTGCGTGCGGGCAGCACGCTGCTGGACGGCTTCGGCATGCCATCGCCGTGCCTTGCCGATTTCGATCATGATGGCGATCTCGATCTGATCTGCGGCGAGTTCATCGACGGCTTCACCTACTACGAAAACATCGGCACCAAGACGAAGCCCAAGTTCGCGCAGGGCAGGCGATTGAAGCACGATGGCAAGTTCATCCACATGGACCTGGAGATGATCACCCCCACGGCGATTGATTGGGATGGCGACGGCAACGTGGACCTCATTTGTGGCGATGAAGATGGCCGCGTCGCCTTCCTCAAAAATACCGGCAAGAAAGTCGATGGCGCTCCCGATTTCCTGCCCCCGGTGTACTTCCAGCAGCAGGCCGAAGACGTGAAATGTGGTGCGCTCGCGACACCGGTGGCCATCGACTGGGATGGCGACGGTGACGAGGACATCATCAGTGGCAGCAGCGCTGGCTACATCACTTTTTACGAGAACCTCAGCGGCCCCAAGGCGGCGCATCCCAAGTGGGCGGCACCGAAGCATCTGGAGGCCGATGGCAAGGTCATCCGCATCATGGCCGGACCCAATGGCAGCATCCAGGGCCCCGCCGAATGCAAGTGGGGCTACACTACGATAAGCGTGGCCGACTGGGATGGCGACGGTCTGCCCGACATCCTGTGCAACAGCATCTGGGGCAAGGTGGTGTGGTATCGCAACATCGGCACGCGCAAGCATCCCAAGCTTGCCGCCGCCCAGCCGGTTGAAGTCGAGTGGAAGGACCCCCAGCCAGCTCTCGCCTGGGGCTGGCAGCGTCCTGAAGGCAAGGCCTTGCTCACCCAATGGCGCACCACCCCCGTGGTTGTGGATCTCGACAAGGACGGCCTGCCCGATCTCGTGATGCTCGATCAGGAAGGCTATCTCGCTTTTTTCAAGCGCAGCCCTGACCGGACGCTTCTGCCGCCGCAGCGCGTGCTCTGTGATGAGAAGGGGGATCCTTTGCACTTCGCCACCGGAGCGGCAGGCAAATCAGGCCGCCGCAAGCTGACCTTCACGGACTGGGATGGCGACGGCAAACTCGACATTCTCATCAACAGCGCCAATGCCGAGTGGTGGAAGCAGGTGGGCCAGCGCGATGGCAAATGGCTGTTCAAGAACATGGGCAACCTTAGCGAGACGAATCTGGCCGGCCACGACACCAGCCCCACCACTACCGATTTCACGGGCGACGGTGTGCGCGATCTGCTGCTGGGGGCGGAGGACGGGCATTTCTACGTGCTGAAGAATCCGCGGCATTAGGGGGCTGTGCGTGCCGCGTCAATGCGATGCCATTGGGAAAAGACATGCAAATGAAGCTGGAACCCTTGATTTTGCCGGATTGGCGAAGCTTGGCATACGGTGGCCTTCCGGCGCAGTGTGTGGAGGCGCTCGGAGCGCTTTGGGCCGTGGAGGGATTCCACGCTTCTGCGCAATGGATGCAGGCTCGGTGTGGCGAGCGCGCAGCGCCTTGGAATGCGCGCAGCCTGCTGCCGCTTTGGGATACGCAGCCTGCTGCGGGGGCGGCGGAAGGTTCGCAGCAAAGTGACTGGGACGTGAAAGAGCCCAGTGCCGGCAGCAGGCTGCCACGGCCGAAAGCGGCAGCAGGCTGCACGCAGTCCAAGGCGCTCCGCGCTTGTGATGAGAAGTCGTGGATGCTGCGAGCGCACAGGATCATTCGTGCCATCGCCCTGGCATGTCTTCTCACGCTTCCGCTCTCTGCCGCAGAACCGGGGGCGCGGACCTCGGCGATGTGGGTTTATAAAACCGAGGCTCTGATGGCGGACCCTGCGGCGTGCATGGAGCTCTTCGCATTCTGCCACGCCCGGGCCATCACGGACCTGTTCTGGGACACTCATTACGCCGGTAAAGGTAGTGCGTTGGTGATTGATCCCGCCCCAGAACTTCACGCCTTCCTGCGTGAGGCCAGCGCGCATGGGCTGCGCCTGCACGCCCTCACCGGTGATCCCTCGCACGTGCTGCCCGCCCATCATGAGCGTGTGCTGGCGCGGGTGGATGCCACGATCGACTTCAACAACGCCGCACCCGCCAATGAGCGTTTCGCCGGGGTGCATTTCGACATCGAGCCGCACGGCCTGCCGGCCTGGAAGAACGCAGCGATGGCTGAAAAGTGTGAACTGCTGACACAACTGGTGGAGGTCAACGCCAAGGCGGTGGAACGCCTGCGAACGCGCGCACCGGAAATGCGCTATGGAGCCGACATCACCTTCTGGTTCGACAAGGCCAATGCGGACGGATCCCCGGTCTATCCGGTGACCTTTCGCGGGGTGACCAAGGACGCCACGAAGCACCTGCTCGACCTGGCCGACAATGTGGGCATCATGAGCTATCGCGACAAGGCGACAGGCCCCAACGGCATCGTATCACTGGTGGAGAAGACCATCCGCTATGCCGACACCGCCAAAGGCAAGGCATACGTCGGGATCAAGATGGCCCGTATCGGCCCCGCGATGGAAGGCTTTTACGGGCAGACCGAAGAGGCGATGCTGAAAGCCCTGGAGCCCGTGCAGACAACCTTCGCCAATGACCGGGGCTATGCGGGCCTCGCGTTCTTCATGTATGGGGCGTATCGGGAGATGGCGAGGTAATGCCGGGAGCAGTTGAAAATGGTCTTTTCGCGGACTGGTATTGCTGGTCCTCTACGATCTTTCCTCCAACAGATAGCGGGAAATGTCGCCGGTACGTGGAATGCGCACGGCTACTCTTTCCACAACAGCGTCGCCACAGGTAACGATGACGAGGATGCTGTCATCGGTGTAAGACGGAAGAAACTCTTCTCTATCATGGTCTTGGTCATGATCCGGTAAGAAGCCGTTGATCAAGATCCATGCTCGTTCGGTCCTGGTTGTCTTTTTACCATTCACCTTCCAGGTGATTGAAAACCAAAGTTCCTTATAACCTGCTCGAGGGTCCACGCCTCCAAAGGCCCCGAAGATGACATTCGGGCCGACCTTAGATCTGAGATCTGACCTCTCCTTATCGACTACTGCCGGGGAGAATTTCCTGGTGAACAGCCGGATATGCACGGAATGGTACATGACTGTTCCATCCCATTCTTTGGTGGTTTGAAGACCTTTCCTGCCATAGGCGCATGGCGACGTGCAAAGGCCTAGCATGACCACGAATAATACCAAGGGCAGTTGAAAGCGGATCCTCTTCAACTGCTCATGGTATAAGATGCCGGCTGTTTTCACTGTTTTTTAAAGCTGAATGCAACACAGGCTTTGCCGGTGAAAGCAAAGCCCGCGCTGAAGTTAGATGATGGGGCGGCCGACTGTCACGCCAGCCGCCCGCAGCAGGCTTTGTACTTCTTGCCGCTGCCGCAGGGGCAGGGGTCATTGCGGCCCACCTTGGGCAGGTCCGTCTTCACTGAAGGAAGCATGATGCGTGGGCCCCTGGGGGGCGAAGGCGGCTCGCCGGAACTGGTGAGGGTGGCAGTGGTGTCGCCGCCATCGGAGCCACCGGAGGTGGTGTCGCCCTCATTGCCGGCGCTGCTTTGCTGAAGACGCTTCTGCTGCGCGAGCTGGGCGAGGAAATGTTCAAAGGCCTGAAGTTGCGCCATGCCGCGGAACAGGTTGTTGAGTACCTCTCCGTTGATGTTGCGCATGAGCTCGGCGAAGATGACATAGGCTTCGGACTTGAACTCGATGAGCGGATCCTTCTGGCCGTAGGTGCGCAGATTGACGCCCTCTTTCAAGGCGTCCAGCGCATACAGGTGCTCCTGCCACAGGCGGTCCACAGCATTGAGCAGGATCATGCGCTCAAGGTCCTGCACCGCCTGGGGGGCGGCGCCGCCGGTCTTCAGATTGTAGGCACGCTGGACACGCTCGATGATGTACTGGACCACCTCGGCATAGCTCTTCGTTTCGAAGGCGGCATCGCGCTGGCTGATGCCGACGGGGAAAGTGGTGTTCACCCAGTTCGTGAGGCTGGCGAAATCCGCCGGTTCATCGGGCCGCGAACCATCGCTGGGAAGGAAATCGGACACGCGTTCGGCAACCCCCTTGTCGAGGGCTTCGTCGATCAGGACGCGGGTGTCGCTGCTTTCCAGGATCTCGTTGCGATAGTCATAGACGACCTCGCGCTGCTGGTTCATCACATCATCATACTCAAGGACGCGCTTGCGCCAGACGTAGTGCTGCTGCTCCACGCGCTTCTGGGCGGTCTCCACGCTGCGGTTGAGCCAGGGATGCTGGAGCTCTTCGCCTTCCGCCATGCCGAAACGCTCCATGATGGAGGTCATCTTCTCGGCGGCTCCGAACTTCATCATGAGTTCGTCTTCAAAGCTGAGGAAGAACTTGCTCTCGCCTGGGTCGCCCTGGCGCGCACAGCGACCGCGCAACTGGCGGTCCACGCGGCGGGACAGATGCCGCTCGGTGGCGACCACGAGCAGCCCGCCAAGTTCTGGCACGCCTTCGCTCAGTTTGATGTCCGTGCCACGGCCTGCCATGTTGGTGGCGATGGTGACCGCACCGCGGTGGCCGGCGCGGGCGACGATTTCGGCCTCCTGGCGGTGATACTTGGCATTGAGCACGGCGTGGGGGATCTTTTCCCGCTTGAGCATGCGCGACACGGTTTCCGAGGCCTCGACGCTGGCGGTGCCCACGAGGATGGGCTGGCCCTTGGCGTGGCGCTCCTTGATCATCGCGATGGCCGCGTTGTATTTCTCGCGGCGCGTCTTGAAGATGCTGTCGTTGCCGTCGATGCGCTTCACCACCTGGTTGGTGGGGATGGGCAGCACGTCGAGGTTGTAGATGTCGTGGAACTCGGCCGCATCGGTTTCAGCGGTGCCGGTCATGCCGCCCAGCTTTTGATACAGGCGGAAGTAGTTCTGAATGGTGATGGTCGCCAGGGTCTGCGTCTCAGCGTCGATCTGCACCCCTTCCTTGGCTTCCACTGCACCGTGCAAGCCATCGCTCCAGCGGCGGCCCGGCATCTCGCGGCCGGTATTTTCATCCACAATGACAACCTTGTTGTCCATGACCAAGTACTGCACGCCCTTCTCATAGAGGCAGTAGGCGCGCAGAAGCTGCGTGATGTTGTGAATGCGCTGGCCCTGGTGATCCAGGCGCTCCTGCACCTCCACCTTCTTCTGCTTCTTCGTGTCCTCGCTCAGGGTTGCATCGACATCGATGTCGGCGAAGGCGGTGGCCAGGTCTGGCAGCACGAAGGCATCCGGGTCATCCGGATTGAGGAAGTTACGGCCCATCTCGGTGAGATCGGCTTCGTGCGACTTCTCATCGACTGCGTAATACAACTCTTCCTTGAGCTTGAAGAGCTCCACCTTTTGGTCGTTGAGGGCGTAGCTCAGTTCGGCCTTTTCCTTGAGCTTGCGCAGTTCCGGATCCTCCATGCAGCGCATGAGGGCACGGTTTTTAGGCTGCCCCAGGTAGGTCTGGTAGAGCATGCGTCCGGCGGCTTCGGTCTCGCCTTTTTCGAACAGGGCCTTGGCGTCGGTGACGAGCTTGGCGCAGAGCGTGTTCTGGCGGCGTACGACCTGCTCCACCAGCGGCTTGTAGCGGTCGAACTGGTGGGTGCTAACCGTGACGGGACCGCTGATGATCAAGGGCGTGCGGGCCTCGTCGATGAGCACGGAATCGACTTCATCCACGACGGCGAAGTAGTGGCCGCGCTGTACCTGCTGGTCGCGGCTGCTGGCCATGCCGTTGTCGCGCAGGTAGTCGAAACCAAATTCGCTGTTGGTGCCGTACGTAATGTCGCACTCATATTGCTCGCGGCGCAGGTGCGGCGGCTGGTCGTTTTGGATGCAGCCCACGGTGAGGCCCATGAACTTGTAGAGGTGGCCCATCCAGTCGGAGTCACGACGGGCGAGGTAGTCGTTGACCGTGATGAGATGCACACCGCGGCCGGTGAGCGCATTGAGCGCCACGGGCAGTGTTGCCACCAGGGTCTTGCCTTCACCGGTGGCCATTTCCGCGATCATGCCGCGATGCAGGGCGACGCCGCCCACCAGCTGGACATCGAAATGAACCATATTCCAGGTCAGCGGCTGGTCGGTGACCAGCACCTCACGACCGCACAGGCGCCGGGCGGAGTTTTTCACCACCGCATACATTTCCGGCATGATGCGGTCGAGCAGTTCGCGCTCGATGGCAATGAACTTGGGCTTCAACTCCAGCCACTGATCGTGTGATTTATGGATGAGCGCCCGCTTTTCGTCGGTGGACACGGCTCCGGACGCCTTCAATTCCGTGCCGCTGATTTCGGGGAAGTGGACGGTGAGGCGGTCAAAATAGCCCGAGATGTCCGCGATGCTGGCATCGAGCGCTTCGTCATCGGCGATGCGCAGGTTCACACCACTGAGGAAACTGGGGGTATGGAAGGCTTTGAACTGATCCTGCCATTTCGCGACGCGCTCGCGCAAGGCTTCCTCCGGCTCGTTCTGGAGCTGGGCTTCGATGGCATTGATTTCGGCCACGACGGGCGTCAGACGCTTGATGGTGCGCTGATTTTTTGAGCCGATGATTTTTCTGAGGATCCAAGTGAACATGACGGAGGGAAGGGAAGGGGACTCCACGGTACGATCGTGGAGCGCCAAAAGATGGGCCGCTAACGTGGCTTAATTAAAGGGTGAGCGCAAGCGGGGCGGTGTTTCGTTTAAACGGGGAGCCAAATTGTCCCCAAAAGCGGCCTTATTTAGGCTCAAACTGGAACCATTCGAGGTTCATGAGCCCACCCTTGCCCGGATTCTTGAAAACGACGAACAAATCGGCGCGGTCATCGGTGCAGACCTTGCTGAAGGCGCTGTGGTGGTTTTCGAACTTGCTCCAGCCGCCGGTGGGCTTCACCACGTCTTCGGCGAGCAGGGGGCCGTCGGCGCTATTGGCGTGCAGTTCGATTTTGCCGCCCACCCCGCCGGATGCCACATGCCAGGTCACGGCGCTGATGTCGGTGAGATTGATCCTGGCCAGGCGCAGGTAGTGCTGGTCAGCGATGGCCCCCACCATTTTCCCGAGCACCCGCGGGCCGTGGATCTCATCGGCATTTTTAGCCTCGACCTTCCGGCTGCGCAGGTTGACGGCGGTGTGGCTGGTAAGCGGGCTGGCCGGGGCTTTGCCGTTGTCGGTGAAGGTGGCATCCAGCACATAGGCCCTGCCGTCCCTGCCTTTGGGCGGGGTGAGGGAGCCGGTCAGGCCACGGGCGAAGCTGGTGCTGGTCTCACCGCGCTTCAGGCTGAACACCCAGTGCACCATCTGGTGAATTTCATCCGCCGTGTGGCTGGCATGCGGCAGCATGGGGATGGGGCTCCACACGCCCACCGACCCCTTCATCACCCGTTGCACGCTGGCCTCCAGCGCGGCAGGATCGCCGCGATACTTGTCCGCCACATCCAGGTAGGCCGGGCCCACCAGCTTCTGCTCCACCTGATGGCAGTTGAAGCAGTCGCTCGCCTTCATCATTGCCAGCGCGGGTTCAATCGCGCCACCGTCGTCCAGGCTGCCGGTGACGAGAACCTTGACGCCCATCGCCGCAGGGCTTTTTTTGGAATCGCCGTCTTCGGCATCGGCGACATGCACGCGATAATCGATGGGTTTGCCCGGAGTGAAGAAATCGCCGTCGCGCGGCGCTTCCAGTGTGACCACCGGCGGCTCGTTGCCCACCACAATCGTGCGTGTGGTGGTGGCCACGGCCAGGTGTGGATCGGTCACGCGCAGCTCGATGCGGGTGTCGCCGGGCTCCGTGAAGTTTACTTTGGCATGGGCTTTGGTGGACAAAACCTTGCCACTGGGAAGCAGCCGCCATTCATAGCTCAGTGCCTCGCCCTCAGGATCAAAAGTGCCCTTGCTCGACAAAGTCACCGTCAGCGGCGCTTTGCCGGCCGAGGGCTTGATTTCGGCTTTGACGATGGGAGCGAGGTTGCCCCACTGGTAGGAAAGGCGGATCAATTGTGAATCCTTGTTCGCACCCCAGGTCTCGCCGTAGTCGAGAATGTAAAGACGGCCCGCGGGATCAAACTTCGCCATGGTGGGGCGCTGAATCTTCAGCGGGGTGAGGAAGGCCTCTATCTTCACCAGGTGCGCCTCCTTGTCGAGCCGCGCCCACTTGATGAAGGAGCGCTGCCAGTCAAAAAAGATCAGGCAGTTGTCGTATTGCGACGGGAAACCGCCGGCGTTTTTGAAGCTCTCATCGAAATGGAACACCGCGCCGCTGCAAGCCGTGCGCCCGCCCTTGCCAAGTTCGGGAAACTCCGGTGAATCGGCATAGGGCCAGTAGATGAAGGCGGGCTGGGGCTTCGGCAGGTGCTTCAGGCCGGTGTTGTTCGGGCTGTCATTGATCGGATCGTTCACATCCCACTTGGGACCCACCTTGCGGGTGGCGAAATCGACCTTATTGTAAGCAAAGTTGTCGCCCACGAAGTAGGGCCAGCCGAAATTGCCGGCGGCGCGAGCCTGATTGATCTCGTCATATCCGCGCGGTCCCAGCGGCCCGTCATCATGTGAATCCGGCCCCACTTCGCCCCAGTACAGGATGCCGGTCTTCTGATCTACGCTGCAGCGCCAAGGATTGCGGCAGCCCATTACATAAATTTCCGGGCGGGTCAGCGGCGTGCCGGGAGCAAACAGGTTGCCCTTGGGGATCTCATAGCCACCCTCCGCCGTGGGCTTGATGCGCAGGATCTTGCCGCGCAGGTCATTGGTGTTGGAGGCGGATTTCTGGGCATCGCGTGGGAAGTGGTCTGGCTGCTCGTCGATGGGAGCGTAGCCCAGCGTCTCACCGCCGGGATTGGTATTATCGCCCGAGGCGATGAAAAGGCAGCCGTCCGGGCCGAACTCCAGGCAGCCCGCATGATGGCAGCACTCGCGCCGCTGCTCCGCATAGGTGAGAAGGACCTTCTCGCTGGCCTGGTCGAGCTGGTCGTCCTTGATGGTGAACCGGCTCAGGTGCTGACCCTCGAAATCCTTGGGCGAGTTCAGCAGGTACATCCAGTGGTTCTGGCCAAACTGCGGGTCCAGTGCCATGCCGATGAGCCCGCTCTCCTGGTTGTTCCAGACGTCGAGCGTGCCCACTTCAGTGATGTGACCGGTCGTGGGATCCAGCAGCCGGACCTTGCCCGCCAGTTCGATCCAGAAAATGCGGCCATCCGGCGCGATTTGGAACTCAATGGGCTGCGGTATGCCCTCAGCCAGAACTTCCGCGCGGTAGCGCAGTTCTTCCGGGGCGGCGGCATGAATGATCGAAGCGAGGGCTAGGAAAGTGGCGAGAAATCTCATTGAGGGGAAATCAATCAACGCATCGAGCGGGAGTCGTCATGCGCCTTGTTGAGGCGAGGATGGAGCGCCTTGGTCTGCCTGAAGCATCAAGTCCGGGCGCCTCACCATCTGAATGGGAGGCGATCCAGCACTACCACCAGGAAGGTGCAGATGGGGCCAAAGAACAGAGATGCGAACCACCAGCCCAACTTGCTGCGTCCTTTGGATTCAGCGAGACCGGCATTGATTAGCGCCAGGGTAAACCAGCCGACGGCGAATTCTTGGGTGGATTGATGAATGATCATGCGCGGCTACTCTGCCGTTCCCGCGATCCTGAGCAATTCCAAACCTGTGCCGGTTGTGGAAGCTGGCGGTCACTTCATCTTTGGCTTTAGTTTGATCTTTTCGCCGGCGATCATGAATCTTCCGTGTCCGAGATGATGGATGGTGCGGGGATTTTTCACTTTGGGATCGATCCATGCCTGGACGACTTCCAGGACGAACAGGCAGTACTTGGACACCATGGTCGTGTCCACCACCCGGCACTCCAGATTGGCAAAGCACTCCTTGATCAGTGGCGCTCCAACCTGGGCCGCAGGCAGCGGGGTGAGTCCGCACTTCTGGAACTTGTCAGTCTTTGCGCCTGAGGTGTTGCCGCAACCCACCACCTTCTCCGCCATCTCCGCCGTGGGAATGTTGATGACACATTGCTTGGTCGCCTTCAGATGGCCGAAGGAGTAGTTGCGATCACTTACGACGCAGCCCACCAGGGGTGGCTCAAACTCCATCATGGTGTGCCACGACAACGTCATGCTGTTGGGATGGCCATCGTGGGCGGTCGTCACAAGTACAACCGGCCCAGGTTCGAGCAAGCCATAGACTTTGGCCAGGGGATAGGATTTGCGGGTCATACTCAGTTCGGGAATGTCCAGCGGTGGCACCAGATCATAGCTTCGTACCGGCATCGCGTCTCAGCGCCAATTGCGCGGCATCCGGCGTTGGTTGTTTGATTGCCTGCTCAGCTTCCCTGCAACAACCTCCCTTCCTTCTACCGTTTAGCACCCCATGCCCACACGTCGTATTTTCCTTTCCGGTCTGAGCACGGCCGTCGCTGCGTCATTTGTCCAGACGATCAAAGCTGCTCCGAATCCTGCGAAGGACGTCATTATTGGTCACGGCTCGCACCGCTACAAGGTCATCAAGGACTGGGTGGCGCCGGGTCAGGGGAGGCACCATCCGATCCTGAACTGCCATGAGATGGTGCAGACCAAGGACGGGCGCTTGTTCATGGTGGGTGATCATTGGGACAACCAGATGCTCATCTACAAGCCGGATGGCACGATCCTGGATTCCTGGGGCAAGGTGTGGCCGGGCGGGCACGGGCTGACGCTGAGCAATGAGAACGGCGAGGAGTTCCTGTTTGTGACGGACTCGGGCCTGTGGAAGTCCGGCAACGGAGGATATCGCCAGACGGGACGGGTGACCAAGACCGATCTCGCCGGGCGCGAGATCTTCAGCATCAGCCATCCGATGAGCGTGGGAGCGTATGAGCCGGGGATGGTATTCAACCCGACGGAGACCGCGATTGCGCCGAACGGTGACATCTACGTGGTCGATGGCTACGGATCAAACTACGTCCTGCGCTATGACCACAATGGCAGGTACATCTCACGCTTCGGCGGCAAGGACGGAGTGCCGGCCGAGGAGCGGCTGAACAATGCGCATGGCATCACTATTGATCTGCGCCAGGGCGAGGGCAAGGCCACGGTGATAGCCACCTCGCGGGTGGATCAATGCTTCCGCCGCTTCACCCTGGAGGGCAAGTACCTGGAGACGATCAGCGTTCCGGGTTGCAAGGTGTGCCGTCCGGTGATCGCGGGCAGCGAGCTATACGCAGGGGTATGCTGGTCGAATGACCCGGTGGCAAGCAAGCTGCCCAACAATCCCTCGGGCTTCACGGTGGTGCTGGATGCGCAGGGCAAGGTGATCTCAGCCCCCGGCGGCACAGAGCCCATATACGGTGCCGATGGCAAATTGACGCCGCTGAATCGTGGCAAGGAAGGGGTGTTCGACCATGGCCATGACGTGTGCGTGCTGGACACGGGCGACCTGATTGTCTGCCAGTGGAATGCCGGGCAGACCTATCCAATCAAGCTGGAGAAGGTGGCGGCATGACGCGCGCGTTGGTGGTTGCAATGGCGCTCGGGCTCGCGTCGATGGCGCAGGCATTGACCGTGTCTTCGGATTTCGAAGGAGGTTCGTGTCGTGTGCTCAAGGTGGACGAGGCTGCGCAAGTGGTCGAAGTCATGCCGGGCGGTGATCCGCATCGCGGCTGGCCGTGCTGGTGGTATTTTCGACTGGAGGCCTGCAAGCCGGGAGCGGAAGTGACCGTGTTGCTGCATGGATCGGATGCACCGATGCCGCGCGACGCCAGCCACCAGCCGCTCGCGGCTTCCTGGGCCATGCCTGGGAAGGCGTTTTTTTCAGCGGATGGCGAGCATTGGGAGAAAACCCAGGCCGGGCACATGGAAAACGGTGCGATCCGTTATGTCTTCACTCCGCAAGATGGAGCCATACTTGTGGCGTGGGGACCGGCGTTTACCCCATCCCGAGCGGTGGCGGTTGTAAAGGACCTGGCGGCGCAGCATGCCGCGTTTGCGAAGTCCGAGGAACTCTGCCAATCACGCGCTGGACGGCCTGTGCCGATGCTGCACGTGATGGAGGGTGATACTCTGGCGCAGAAGCGTCCGGCCGTGTGGATTGAGGCACGCCAGCATGCCTGGGAGTCCGGCTCAAGCTGGGTGGCGCAGGGCTTCATGGAGTGGCTGGTGGGAGATGATCCAGAGGCGATCCGGCTGCGGCGGCAGGCAGAAATTTATTGCGTGCCGGTCATGGACATCGACAACACGGCGACCGGGAACGGAGGCAAGGATGCACTGCCACAAGATCACAACCGCGACTGGTCCGAAGAACCGCATTGGAATGAGGTCGTGGCCGCGCAGGGACGGGTGCGCGACTTCGTGAAGCAAGGACGAATGGCGGTGTTTATCGACCTGCACAATCCCGCGCCCAGCGATAAGAAGGCGTTTTTTTACGTCCTGCCTGCCGATCTGCTGAAGCCGGCGATGGTGACCGTGCGTGACCGGTTCATCGGGATGGCTGCGGCGAACATTGGGAAATTGTATCCGATGCAGGCCAAGCCCAAGGAGGATGGCCCCAAGTACCACCCGCTCTGGCGGCAGATGAGCGGCACATGGGTGAGCATGAACGGCAATCCCGAGACAGTGGGTATCTGCCTGGAGACCGCCTGGGACGTGCCAGAAGCCGGCACGGATGGCTACCGAAAGGTCGGCTCGGCCCTGGCGGCAACGGTGGCGGAATTCCTGCGAGAAAAGGGTGGAAGCTGAGCCAGTCACGGAGTGACCGGACTACTTTGGCATCACGCGCACATACTTGGTTGATTCCATGCGCGAGGCCCGTTCGCGTACGCGCACTGTCCACACGCCGGGGTCCTCGTTGGCGGCGATGTCGAGCTTCACTTTCAAGGTTCCATCCTTGGCCGCGTACCAACCATTGCCTTCTGCGGGCCTGCCGTTGGCATCGCGCACCTCGAGTTCGATGGGCAGGATGGCTTTGACGGCGGCGAGCTTCGTATCGCTGATCGTGACGGTGATTTCGGCCGTGTTGCCTGCCTGGGCCGTTTCCGGCGCGGTCACCTTCATCTCGATGAGGGGTTTGGGCGCAATCATGAAGATGCGGCCGTCGCAGGGGCCGAGATCGACGTGCCACGCGATGCCTCCCGCCACGCGCTGGGGCACCACCTGGCCACCGCGCGTGAGGTCATAGACATTGGCATCCTGGGCGGGCAGCGTGAGGGTGCCGCTGGACGGCAGGCCGTTCTCCATCACCAGCCCGTGCTGGCCCACATAGGTGCCTGCTTCACGCAGGTCGTTCACCACGAACACGTATAGTGCATCGCCCTGGCGCCGGGTGCGCACGATGATCTCCGGATTGTCGCAGTCGGGCTTTGCGCCCAATCCCAGAGCGAGCACCTGTGGCCCGAGCGTCCGGGCCAGGGTGAGCATGGCGGCCTTGTCTTGCGCCGCGTTCTTGACCCGCTTGAAACTGGTGAGCGTCACATCCGCCTTGAGGGCGGGGCAGAGGAACTCGTCGGCCACGATTTTGCCGCCTTTTTTCTGCCAGGCGAGGATCTTGTCCACCACGCTGCGGGTGAGCACGTCGCATTCCGGCATGACCAGCACTTTGCGGCCAACGAGACCGTTCTTCTTCATGAGGGTTTCCTCAAACAGCACATCGCACTGCACGTGCGAATGCTGAAGCGCGAACCACACATCAGCCGCCCAGCCGGTGTTGTTGCCATACGAGCCGCGGCGGGCAAACATCTGTGAGGTGAAGCTTTCCAGGTAGGCGACCTCGCTGCGCTCATCCGGGATCTGTGTGAGCGTGGGGCCCAGAGGCACGACCACGTCGCGGATCAACTCCTTGAGCACATGCACGGTGTTCGGATTGGTATAACGGTAAGCCCCCGTGCTGTCGGTGGGCACGAGCGATTGCCAGCCATGGTACATGATGCCCTGGATGGGGCGCGCGATCTTGGTCCAGAAGGCCTCGCGCAGATGCATGGGGGCGATGGTGATGTAGGCAGCTTCGGGATCATGATCCTCCCAGGCGACCACGCCGCCGGTCGCGCCAGCCTTGACGGGGGCCGTCTGCGAACGGTACCAGATGAGCTGCGTCATCTTCATCACCTGCTGGTTGCGGCCGCTGGCGGCGCTCATGGCAAACAACTGGTCGGCGCACAGGCCTATGCATAACGGGTCTGGATACGTGTAGGTCCAGTGCGACAGCACATCCACCGAGCCGCCGGACCCGCTGACGGAGGGCTGCCTCACGGCTGGATCAAACCAAGTCCACAGGTCGCGCCTGCCGCTGCTCTTGATGCCTTTGTTCAAAGCGGAATGCAGTCCGTTCCAGCCGTCGCCCACGGTCCAGAACCAGCGGTAGTACTTCAAGATCGGATCGTCGTCCGAGATCACGCGATCCGCAGGAAAATCCTTCAACTTGCTCCACATCACGCCCGAGCGCAGTGCGACTTCAGCCGGAATGTCCGTGCCTGCGAACTTGCGGTAGTTTTCGACGTCCACCGCATTGAAGGAGGGTTGCGAGCCATCGCGCACTTCGCTGTCGATGAGCGCGGCGGCGAAGGCGGGGTGATCGCCATAGGCCTTGGCCACGCTGCGGCCCACGTTCTCGAAATAGGGGGTGAATTCTGGCATCGCAGCGCAAAGATCGGTGCGCGGATAAGGCACACCCTTGCGGTCCACGCGCTGATGCTTGGGATCTTGCTCCAGCAGGCTGCCGGGGGACAGGCCTGCAATCACACTGAGGCCTTGCGCAAGCGACTCGTCGAGGGTCTTGCGGGTGGATTCGATCAGTTCGGGTTTGCCCGGCGGCACCGCCTTGCCCTGCTCCCAGATGCCGCCTGTTTCAGCACGAACGCCGATATAGTGGGTGAAGCCAATGTCCTTCAATCGCGTGAGTTCATCGGGCCCCGCGCCCCACATGATCACGGGCATCTGGTTTGGTGGCGGACGCGCGGCTATTTGAAATTCCGTGGTTTGCGCCGTGGTGTAGTCACCGAGTTCCAGCCGGGCGCGCAGCGTGTAGCGTTCGGGCTTCAGGGCGGTGTTGAACATGAACTTGGTAGTGAAGTCTTTGCCGGGCGCAAGTTCCTTGATCACGACTGTTTCCTCCCTGCTGTCGAGGCTCAGGTGCACCTTGGCGTTGGTCATCGGCGTGCGGCGCAGGTTGGTCACGATGATCTCGACCGGTTTCGCGGTCTCCATACGCCGCCACACGCTGCGGCTGCTGCTGATGTGCAAAGCCACCTGTTCAAAGCTCAGCACACCGTCACAGATTCGCACTTCGTCGATGCAGCCGGGGAAACCGCCGTAATTGCTGCCCAGACGGTCGCCGATGCTCAGGGGCTTGGTGCCCGGGGAGATCGCCCCGAAGCCCGGATGGCGCGTCACGCCCACCGCCTCGCCGTCTCTGCAAAAGCGGCCCTCGCCGGCGCCATCATACGTGAAGGCCAGATGATGCCAGACTCCTGCCTCAAGCTTGACCGGTTCGGAATTAAACAAGTGCGACTGGGTGCCGAAGCCCAGGTTCACCGTCATGCGCCGCAGTCCTGCCTTGTCGGCCTCGCTCAGCGTCCACTGGTAATCAGTGTGATCGACGTATTTCTTGTCCAGCAGGAAGGCCCTCAGCTTAGGCTCAAACTCCGGCTTGGCCTTGACCCACATCTCCAGGGTGAACGCGCCCTTGGGCGAGAGCTTGGGCTTGGCCACGGTGTGTGCGCTATGATCCTTGTCCTGGAGTGGGAAGCCGGGGAACGACTCCAGCCCGCCGCCGAACTTGCCCTGCGCCACGATGGTCGCGCCATGCAGGGTCAGGTCGTTGCCCTTGCCAGAGCTGTCCTTCAGGGCGTCAGCGCCGTCGAACTTCCAGCAGCCCAGCACGTGCGGGCCCGTCACATCTGTTTGGGTGTAGCCGGTTTCCCAGGTTTCTTGCAAGCGCGCGGGGGTTTGGGCAGGAACCAGGCCGGCGCTCCAGAGCGAGGCAAGCAGGGGGAGGAGAAGGCGGGGCAAAGGCATTCCTCTATTACGGGCGCTTGAGGCCGAATCATGGAAGCTTTTTGGAAATCGCTTTCCGCCAGCCGTCTTTGAGCGATCTGTGGCGAGTTCCCAAGGCCATGTCTGATCCCCGCAAAACCACCTCTGCGCAGCGCCATCGCCACTGGCTGGTGACGCAGTGGCGCGGATTGCCGGACGGGCCGCTGCTCGATTTGCCGGTCAAAACCGTGGGCGATGTGCTGGCCAAGGTGATGAAGGCTGCCGGGCTCAATGATCGGCTGATGCTTGACGATGTGCTGATCGCCTGGCGCGCGGTGGCCGGTGAGTTCATCTCCAAAAACACCATTCCTGATGGCTTCACCCGGGGCGTTCTCCAGGTGCGTTGCGCCCAGCCCAGCGTGCATCACGCGCTGATGATGGAGAAGGCGGCGCTGCTTCGCAAGCTCAATGAGCAACTGGGGCAGGGGACGATCAAGGACGTGCGCATCCGGCATGGGTAGCCGAACGTCGCGACTCAGGAGGTGATGTTCATTTCCTTGCGCGCCACCGCGATCGAAATGGCATAACCGCCCATCACATCGATCAGCGACATCAGACCCAGGGTCAGGAACGTGTTGGTACCCGCGCCGGGAACGATGATGAACTCCACAAGGAAGATGATGAAGACGAACATCGAAAGGATGTGTTCGAGAGCCGCTCCACCCGTTGCACGCGTTGACTTGATGATTTCAACGAAGAGAAACACCAGCCCCATGATGACGAACGATTCATTCAGTCCCACTTCCCACATGGTTCCAGAGATCAGCCGCAGGTGCAGGACAGGCTCGGAGGACGGAATGAAGGAATGCCCCATCAGGACGGCAACGTTGTAAGCAATCAGCAGCAAACCCAGAAGCGGGAAGTTTTTGAGGAGGCTGCCTTTGTGGGAAGGGGCGATGTCGGTCATGGTGGAAGGCGTTTTTTAAGAGGGACAGGACTCGGCAAGCGGAAACATACCACGGAAGCAGTGAAGGGGAATAGAGAAAAAGGCATCCGGTTTCTCGCCCCAAAGGCGCGTTGCGCTGTCCCTGTCGAGCCCCTATGCTCTCACATGGGCGATGCTGGCGGATTTCTAATGAGCATGATCTTCGGCGTCATTGGCATGGGCTACATGATGTATGGCAAGCGCACGTCGCGGATCGTGCCTTTGGCCGCGGGCATGCTGCTGTGCGTATTCCCATACGTTGTCACCAACCTCTACGCCATGATTGCAGTGGGAGTGGCACTGAGCGTGGGCCCTTTCTTCTACACGGAGGACGTGTGACGGAGCGGGATGCGGTGCAAACGTCCCGTAGGGGCCTTCTATTGACAATGGGAAAGGGCTTGCCTAGCCACCCGGCTCCGATACCATGCGGGGGTTTTTCATTGTCACACTTGCCTGCCATTCCCATTTCACGCTCTTTGGTCGCCTTACCCTGCCCCAGGTCAGGATGGGTCCCAATTTTTCTTCTGGCTGCTCTGGTGGCGGGATTGACCGTGGCTGCGCCGACGGCAAAGTCTGATCTGGCGACGCTGCGTGCGCGGCTGGAATTGAAGCTTGCTCAAAACTCGCTGCCTGTGCTGCGGGAGTACATGAGCGATCTGAGCTCCTTGGAAAAGCAGGCGGCGGCTGCGCGCGATTACGAAACGGCCGGAGCGGTGCGCAAAGAGCGCTTGCGTGTGACGGTCGAGGCGGCAAGCCAGGAGAAGCTGGCCCTGCTGCTGGAAACGCGCCAGCCGGGGCCGGAGGCGCGAGCCGCTGCCGAAAGAATCGTGCTGAAAACCTCCGATGCGCAACTGGAAGGGGTGAAACTGGATGCTGCCACCGGCGTGCTGACCGGTTGGAGCAGCCCCGGCGCCAGCGCCACCTGGAAACTTCCGGATCTGCCCTCAGGAGGTTATGAGGTGGTGCTGCGCTACTCGTCAGGTGCGTTGGAAGGCGGCAGCGTGATCGTGCAGGAAGCGTTTTACACCCTTACCAGCAATATCGGCACGACGCTCAAGGGCTTTGAGGAACAAAACATCGGCACGCTGAAAATTCGCGATGGATCAGGCTTTTTCAAGATCAGCGCGAAGACCGTGCTGAAAGCCAACCTGATGCAATTGCAGGGCGTGGAACTTCTGCCCGCGAACCGCTGACCATGACTTTGATCCGCTCCATGACCGGTATTGTCGCGACGGCCTTGCTGGCCGCCCCGCCATGCTTGGCTCAGACTTCGCCGGTGGCTGCGCCGGCTGATTCCGTAGCGCGCATGCGCCAGGAATTCGAAAACAGCGTGCGCAAGGCGACGGCGGGGCTCAATGAGTACTATGAGCGCCGGCTCGCCTCCCTTGAGGCCGATCTCGCGGCCGAAGGAGACTATGCGCAGGCGCGCCTGACCAAAACACGCCGCGATGAAATCATTGCCGCCGGCAAAATCGCCTCCGCTGCGAGTGCCTCCGACATTTTGATGCTGCCGGTGGACTCCGCCAAACTTGTGGGCGTTCAGGTCCGCAATGGTGATCTGCAGGGCTGGCGCACCTCAACCAGCGCTGCGGAATGGACGTTGTCGAAACTGACGCCAGGAGCTTACCGGTTGGAATTGAGCTACTCGATGGATGGCGTGCCAGCTGCTGCTGCCGGCGCCACGTCGCGCACGGCGGCGACGGAGGCGGAGTTTACCTTTCACGAAGTGACCCTGCTGGCGAGCCTGACCAAGAATGTGCTGCCGGTGACGATCACCTCCAGCAAGGGGGCGATGACGGCGGTGCAGGTACCCGGCGTCCTGGAGCTGACCCATGTGCCGGTGACACTGCGGCTGGGCTGCACCTTGTCGTACCCGCTCAACACCATCGTCTTTCGCGACCTTAAGCTGGTGCCCGTGACGCCTGTGGCTGAGGCTGCTGCGGCACCCGTACCGGAGGTCAGCCTGGCCGGTGAATTCAAAAAGCTGCAGGACAAGCAGGCGGTGCGCCTGCTCAGCGTGCGCAAGCCCTTGGTTGACGCGTATCTCACGCAACTGCGCACGCTTGCGGCGACGGTCAAGGATGATGAGGCTGAGGCGATTGAAACCGAGCAGCACCGCGTGGGCAGGCTGGCCACGAGTGCCGTGCTTTCGAAGGCGAATTCGATGGGGCTGGATGGCTACGATGACCTCAATGACGTGCATTACGTCGATGATCCCGCCAATACGGGCGATCATTTCATGGTGGAGCACAACGGCCGGCAATTTCGCGTGCGCCTGGCCTGGGTCGCCTGCCCGCCTGTTGATTCCGAGGACAAACGGCTGCTCAAACGCACGATGGATCGTTTCGGCATCGACGAACCGGTCGCGCTGATGCTCGGCAGCTCGGCCAAGGAATTCACCCAGCTCTACCTGCAGGCCCGTCCCCTGCGGCTGCTGGTGCGGCTTGCCAAAGGCAAGAGCAAGGATGAGGCGCCGCAGGTGCTCGTGTTCGTTGAAGACATCGGCCTGTTCCAGAAGGTGCTGATCGACAATGGCTTTGCCGCCGTGGACCTGCCCCTCAATCCGGGCCGGGGTGGTGTGGAAGTGACGCTGCTTACGAGCCTGCAGGAGCGCGAGGCTGCGGCGAGAAAACATCAGCCAGCCCAGGGCGGCTGGGCGCTGGGAACGACTGGAGGCACTACAAAATGATGAGGTACACAAGGGCCTGCGCGTTGGTCGCGGCACTGGTCCTGGGATGGGGGGCAGGGACGCACGGAGCGGAGCCACACCCGGCTGCAGCTCCTGTGCCGGTCCCGCCGACACGCCTGGAACAGCTCGAGACCACGTACAATGAGCTCCTGCGCGGCACTCATCTGCCCTTGCTCAAGCAGTACCTCGCCGAATTGCAGGCACTCCAAAGCAAGGCACTGATCGCCTCCGAGAGCGCTTCACTAAAGAATGAGATTGCCCGCATTCAGGCCCTCATCGCGGGCAAGGGCATCGTTGAACTGGATTCTCCCACGCCGGCCGCGAAAATGCCGGGAAAGGTGGTGCGCAAGTCCGGTATCGTGTTCACCCTGGAACCCGTCGATGCCACGCCTCTGCCTGCCAATGCAACCGCGCCGGATGCGGTTGTGCCCCTGGGGCAGGCTTCCTGGCTGCTGTCATCACTGCCCGCGGGCTCATACGACGTGGTGGCCCACTATGCCTGCCCGGCCCTGCCGGACGGAGCGAAGATTCACATCGCCTTTGGCAAACAGGAGTTTGACCGGCAGTTGCAGCCAGCCCATCTCACCAAGGATGCGAAGACTTTTCGCGTCATGCGGCTGTGCCAGTTGACGCTGACGGCGGAGGAGGTGAGGCAAAATGTAGTGGTGACGGCCCTTCCCGCAGGCACCCCCTGGGTGTTTTTGAAGCAGGTGCTCATCGTGAAATCAAAGAGTGAGTGACCGGGCTTGAGCCGTTCAGGCTGCGAGTTGCTTTCTCGCGAGCCCGCAGCTAGTCATGGAAATGGATCGAGACCCTCCCTCAAATATCCCATCGTCGCGTGGCTGGCTGGCCTGCTGGCTGTTGTTTTTCACCCTCGTGCTGGGCTTGCAATACTGGCATCTGGCGTATCGCAGCGACCTGGCGGGTGACCCTGATGAAGCGGCGCATGCCGTCACCAGCGTCATGGTGCGCGACTATATGACCCAGGCTCTGGGCACACATCCTCTGCACTATGCCGAAGCCTACAGGGACCGGTTGCCAAAGGTGGCGCTCGGGCACTATCCACCGGCATACTACATACTGGCGGGAGTGTGGCTCCTTCCGCATGTCAGCATCGCGTCCCTGCTGGTGCTGCAGGCCGTGCTCGTTGCCACGCTGGCCGTGCTGCTGGGCTGGTGTGCGGGGCGGATCCTGCCTTCGTGTCTTGCCTTTGCATCCGGGGTGCTGGTATGTGTGTGCTCCCCGATCCAAAAGATTGCCGTGCTGGTCATGTCCGATGTGCTGCTGGCCATTGCCTGCCTGATCGCGCTGATCGCGTTCGCAAGCTTTCTGGACCGGCCGCGGGCGAAAGCGGCGCTATGGTTCGGACTGGCGGCGGCGTTCGCAATCCTCACCAAGGGCTCAGGCTGGATGCTCGCGGTGGTCCCGCCGCTGGCCATTGCACTGACCGGGCAGTGGCGGCTCCTCATCAAACCGTCACTGTGGGTGGCTCCAGTGCCGGTCATCCTGCTGGCGCTGCCCTGGCAGTTGTTCTCCTACAAGCTCACGGCGGGGGGGATGAGCGAACTCCCCCTCTGGCAGTATTTCCTGATGGCGGCACCTTTCTATCTGGAGACGGCGGTGCAAAGCTTCGGGGTGGTTTTGGTGGTGCTGCTGGTGGTCGGGGGGCTGATGCGGCTGTCGGCAAGGCTCAAGGGGGGCAAGAGCGGGAGCATGGAGGCCTGTCTCTGGGCTCTCACAGTGGGAGGTCTGGCGATCGTGTTGTTCGTGCCCGCCGGTACCAGTTCGCGCTACTTCATCCCCATGTTGGCGCCGATTTTGATTGTTCCTCTGCTGGCGGCGCGGCAGATCGCATTGCGCTGGCTGCCCGCGCGCTGGGCGGGCGTCCTGGCGCTGCTCGTGGTCACTTTCTCCCTGGCGGAAGCGCTTTCGCACAAGAGGATCACGAAAGTGGCATACGGATTCCACGAGACCGTCCAGGTGATGGCCCAGGCTCCTGGCACCACCCTCCTGTGTGCTGACTCGCGCGGTGAGGGAGCCCTGGTGGCGGAGGTCGCATTTGATGCCGGACTGAGAGCGGGGCCTCCGGTCTCCATGATCCGCGCCACCAAGGAGCTTGCCTCCCAGGACTGGAACGGGCGCGGCTACGTGCTGACTTTCCATGATGACGCGGCCTTGCGCGAGCATCTGAAGAAGCGCGGTGTGCGCTGGGTGCTGCTCGATGACAGCGTGACGGGCGTGCTCCGGCAGCCGCATTTTGACCAGTTGAAGCACGCCTTGCTGGCCCCTGATTCCGGCTGGCGCCTGCGGCAAACCCTGCATGTGGCCAGCGGCGAGACCGATCAGGGCTCCATGCTTGTCTTCACGCCTGCTTCCTAAAGAACATGCGCCCGCGCCTGCTGTTCATATCCAACCTGTTTCCGGACGCCCGCGAACCGTATCGCGGGCTCGACAACGTGACCCTGCTGCATCATCTGCGGGATCGCTGGGACATCCGGGTGCTGGCCCTGCGCCCGTCGTTGAAGGCGTGGTGGAACGGCGCACAGGCCTGGCAGCCTCGCGACCAGGACCAGCCCTTGATGCCCCGGTATGTACCGGTGCGCTATGTGCCCAAAATGGGCGGGGCGTTCAATCACCGGCTCATGCTGGCTGAATTGCAGCGGGTGCTGCCGGAAGCGAAGCAGGCATTTGCCTGGGATGTGGTGCTCGCGAGCTGGCTGTTCCCTGACGGCTGGGCCGCCACCCAGGCGGTGAAGGAACCGCGCGTGCTGATAGCGCAGGGATCTGACGTGCATCGCTACCTCACCAGCGGCTCCCGGCGGCGGGCGATTCTGGAGGCGGTTGCGGGCAGTCGCGCCGTTATTACCCGTAGCAAATCGTTAGCCTCGCTGCTGGCGCAGGCGGGTGCGGCCCCGGCGCTGCTGCATCCCGTGCACAATGGTGTGGACGTGACAGTGTTTCATCCCGGGCCACTTTCCGGCGCACAGGAGAAAGTGGTGTTGTTCGTGGGCAATCTGCTGCCGGTGAAGAATCCCGCCCTGCTGCTGCGCGCCTTTGCCAAAGTGCCGGCGCCCGCGCGTCTGGTGCTGGCAGGCAAGGGGCCTCTGCGCGAAACGCTGGAGGCTCTGGCTGCCACGCTTGGCATTGCTGAACGCGTGCAATTTTCGGGCCCGATGCTGGCCCCGCAAATTGCGGAGTGGATGCGCGTTGCGGATGTGCTGTGCATGAGCAGTCTCAACGAAGGACTGCCCAACGTCGTGATTGAAGCCATGGCCAGCGGCCTGCCCGTGGTGGCAACCGACGTGGGTGGCATTCACGAACTGATCGACGAGCCATGGAAGGGGGCACTGGTGCCCTCCGGCGATGAAACCGCACTTGCGGCAGCCCTCAATGCAGCGCTCTCCAGGCCCCTGGATCGCGCGCGTATCGCCGCCTATGGCCAGGGGCTTACCTGGGCGCGCACGGCCGATGCCTGTGACGCGATTTTGCGCGGGGCGATGCAGGGCGGGTGACAGGACAAACAGGGTGGAGCCCAAGAATTGGGCTCTTTTCTTTTGCCCGCGCTACTAGCCCTCAAACTTGGTGATCAGCAGTGCGGCATTGTGGCCGCCGAATCCGAAGGAATTGCTCAGGGCGGCGGTGATCTTGGCGGGCCGGGCTTCATTGGCCACCACGTCGAGGTCGCATTCGGGATCCTGGTTGTCCACGTTGATGGTGGGCGGCGCGACCTGGTCCTTGATGGCAAAAATGGAAGCGGCCAGTTCCACACCGCCGGCGGCGCCGAGAAGGTGGCCGGTCATGGACTTGGTGGACGACACCAGCAGCCCGTTTTTGGTCCATTCGCCAAAGGTGCTCTTGATGGCCTTGGTCTCACAAACGTCGCCGACGGGTGTCGAGGTTGCGTGGGCGTTGATGTACTGGACATCGCCGGGGTTGAGCTTGGCATGGCGCAGGGCCATCTCCATGCACTTGCGCGCGCCGAGACCTTCCGGATGGGGAGAGGTGAGGTGATAGGCATCCGCCGTGGTACCGTAACCGGCGAGTTCGCAGTAGATGGTGGCACCGCGCCTGCGGGCGTGTTCGAGTTCCTCGATGACCACTACGCCGGAGCCTTCACCCATGACGAAACCATCGCGGTCCTTGTCAAACGGGCGCGAGGCCTTTTCCGGGGCGTCGTTGCGGTTGCTGAGGGCACGCATGTTGCCAAAACCGGCCAGGCCGCACGGGCGGATGGAGGCTTCCGAGCCGCCGCAAACGATGGCATCCGCGTCGCCGAACTTGATGATGCGCCAGGCTTCGCCAATGCTGTTGTTGGAGGTCGCGCAGGCGGTGGTGATGCACATGTTAGGCCCCATAAAGCCAAATTCACCGGCAATCATGCCGCTGGCGATGTTGGTGATCATCATCGGGATGAGGAAGGGCGAGACACGGCTGGGCCCTTTCTCCAGCAGGATCTGGTACTGCGTTTCGATGGTGCTCAGGCCGCCGATGCCGCTGCCCACCATCACTCCGATGCGATGGGGATCGAGAGAATCCGGGTTCAGGCCGGAGTCCTTGACCGCCATTTTGGAGGCGGCCATGGCGAGTTGAAAATAGCGGTCCGCCCGGCGGGCTTCCTTGTGGTTGTTGAAGAAGGGCGTGGGATCAAAATCCACCACTTCACCAGCGATATGGCAGTCATACTTGCTGGTGTCCATCGAGCGGATGGTGCGGATGCCGCTCTTCCCGGCGAGGATGTTTTTCCAGAATTCATCCTTGGTGTTGCCATTGGGTGAAAGGACACCGATTCCGGTGATGACGACGCGGCGTTCAAACATGAGTAATTGAGAAGAGGTTGGCCCGGCAGAAAACACGGTTTGAGGGGTGGGGCAAGGGGAATTCGCGGGGGAATCGGAAGTGCGGAGTGCGCAGTGCCCAGTCCTCAGTCAGAGATCAGAAGTTCCAAAACTGCGCACGGGGTACTGCGCACTCCGCACTTTGCCCTTCAATTTCCCCCTTCGCTACTGTTCATGCCGCGCTTTCAATTCCGCATAGGCGTGGTTGATTTTTTTGGTCATCTCCTCCGCCACGCGCCGTAGTTCGGCCCCAAGGGCGGCCACTTTGTCGGGGTGATACTCACTGATGCGCAACCGGTAGGCCTGCCTGATTTCATCAAAGGTGGCGTGGCTGCCGATGCCCAGGATGGAGTGGGCACCATGAGCTCCCTGCGGTTGCCGCCCTTCGGGCGGGGGAGCGTTTTGGGGCTGGGACGGCGGCACGTCGCGCCGTTTGTTGTCTAGCAGCCGCTCCTTGAAGACCAGAGGATCGGTAACAACCTCTTGGGTGGAGTAGAACACGTTCTGAAACCACCACCAGTGGCGGCGGCCCACGCTGAGCACGAACACCGGTGTGTGCCCTTGCTGGGCATGCAGGCGGTCGAATGCGGCCCGGGACATCCTGGTCCCCCGTGAATGGGTGGCGTCTTGATACTCCACCTCGAAGGCAAGGGTCACCGGGACCAGGCGTTCTTCACCCCAGAAGACCCAGGTCCTGGTGGTGTAACCGCCTAACTTAATGAAGCGACAATGGGTGTCCTCGGTGACCGCCATGGGGTGGGTGTGAAGGGTTGCCAGGGGCCGGAGCCATCAGGGCTTCGATTCCAGCGCGTACAGTGTTTTCATCGTGGCCACGTAGAGTACGCCGTTCGCCGCGACTGTGGTGCTGGTGACCGGGGCGTTCAAGCGCCGGTTCATGAGGAGCTTCTTTTCGCGGCCAGCCGCCAATACGTAGAACCTGCCCTTGCGCGTGCCGAGGTACACCTTGCCGTCGGCCACGTAAGGCGAGGCCCACGATTCGCCTTCAATTTCCTGGGTCCAGACGACCTTGCCGGTGGCTTCGTCGATGCAGTGCAGGTTGCCCCCATGGTCAGCAATGTACACCAGGCCGTTCGCGATGGCGGGAGTGGACATGACGTGCTTGCTCAGGTCAAAGCTCCAGATCTGGTGGGTGCCGGTGACATCGCTCTGGCCGCCGGGATTGATGCACTTGAGCCAGCAATGAGTCTTGCCCCACCAGGTGTCGCCGCCACCCGCGACGAACAGCCTGCCGTCCGCCACCACGGGCATGCCAAAGATGCTGCTGGGCCCTTCCATGCGGTTGGTGGTGAACTGATGAACCTTTTCCTTCGGGCCGGCGGGGTCGATGTCGAACTTCCAGTCGGCGTTGAGTTTCAGGACCTTCCCTTCGGGCGGGTTCCCGGTGAGTGGATCAAAGCCGTAGACCACGCCGTCGCCGCCGCAGAAGAACAGGCGGCGCCTGCCCTCGACCTCGGCCAGGGACGGTGCGGACCAGGAGGCATGGAAAATGCGCGGCGCGATGTGTTCATCGTCGCGCGCCAGCCAGCGCCCGGAGGCCTTGTCCATGACGATGAGGCTCGGTGCATCGGGTTTGCGAATCACCCGGTGAGTGTTGTCCACGCCGTTGCCGGTGTTGAGATAGAGGCGCGGTCCGTCGATCAGAATGGAGCTGTGCGCGCTGTCGTGCGGCCAGATGCCGGCTTCCTTCACCATGTCGAACACCCAGATGATGTCCGCATCGAGCGGGCCTGTCTCCATGGCAGGCTGGCCTTCACCTGCCATGTACTGGCCTTCATCCTTGAACGGGCCGTCGTTGCCATTGGCCATGCCGTTCAAGTCCAGGCACACCACCTCGTGGCGGTTGGTGACAAAGTACACACGATCGCCCTCCACGGTGACAGGCGAGGCACAGCCCTGGTTCGGCCAGTCGAAGTACTTGTCCTCGGCGCGCTTCTGGGTCACGAGCTGCCACTGGAGGTGGCCGTCTTTCTCATCGAAGCACATCAGCACGCCCCGGTCCCCCTGGTGTCGGGGATCACGCGGTTGGCCGTTGTTGGTGCCGATGAGCACGTGGCCGTGGGCGACCACCGGTGTGGAATTCGTCACCGTGCCGAGCGCGGCCTGCCACTTGACGTTCGTGCCCGCCGCCGGGTCAAAGGACTCTGGCAGGTGCGTTTCGCCTGACACCTGATTGCGCGACCATGCCTGCCCCCACTGAGGTGAATCGGCGGCGAAGGAGAGAACGCTGAACAAAGGGAGGCTGAGGAGAGCTCGGAGCATCGGGGATGGCGGTGTGGAACAGTTTAAGTGTGGAGTGCAGCGGTGAAGTGGCAGAGACTTATCACTTCCTGCCTGCCACTTCTTACTTCCATGTGCGCCTTCGCCCCCAACTCCTTGCCAAGCCTCAGCCGCTCACACCGTCAATCCATCACCATCCCCCGGACCTGATCGTCGAGTTGATCGAGCGTGAGGTCATTGAAATGGCGGGTGAGGATGAGCCGGGTGAGGTCCAGCCGGGCGGCTTCGGCCGCCTCATCGTTGCCACCCAGGGTGGCAATGTTGCCAGGAATGGGAGTGGCATAGCCGGCGTAAAGTCTGAGAACGGCATTCTCCCCATATTTTTTGCCGAGCCATTGGACGGTTTCACCGCTGAACTGGTATTCAGCCATGAGCTTGGTGGCATCGTTCGTGTCCGTGCCCAGATGGCTTAGAATCGAGAGGTGCGGCAGGGAGATGGCCGGCGTCATCGCGTGGCGGAGGTTCTTGCGGGTAAAGGCGTCGCACTGGCTTGCGAAGTGCATCGCCACCCCTTCCACGAGCCAGGGAGGGGTCCACGGGCGGGTGATGTCAGCCAGCGCCAGATGGACCATTTCATGCTGGATGGTGACCTGGCGGTCTTGAACACCCCACGCCCGCTGCAAATTGAAGAAACGGTAGTCATTGAGGTACATCGCCTGGTTGATGACGACGACGCGGTCCTCGCGGCGAAGGTACGAGGCAGTGGCAACGCCGGAGTAATTGTCCGGGTCGTGCTCCGTGAGCTTCTCAAAATCCTCGCGCACCGCCACCAGAAACGCCGCATAGTGTGGTTTCACCGGAAGCCCCGTGCGGCTGAGGATGTCGTGGCTTCGCTCCATCTGCGCCAGGGCCAGGAGCGCCTGCTTGTGGGCATTGATCAGGGAGCGGTGGAACACGATGAAGTGCTCCGACAACCCGAAACTGGTGTAACCTAACAACCAGAAAGGTTTGAGTCTGGGGTAGCGGGTTTCATTGACCACCCATGCACCGTTCTCGTCGCGCCGCATGTCGCACTCAAGCTGCGCGATGAACACGTTCTCGACCGGCAGGGTGGCCAGGGTATAGTGCATTTCGACGCGCATGCCCTTCAGGATACCGCCTGCATCCGGCCTGACCCGCTGAAACTCCGGCACCTTGAACCGCACGGAGGTGACGGGGAGGACGCTCCAGTTCGTGATGGAGGTGCGCTGATCGCGCAGCGCCTCACCGCGAAAGCGCTGCAGAAAAGTTGCGTACTTGTGGCGGGCCAGTTCACCCGTGGCGTCTTCCCAAAAGCGCTTGAGGTCTGCATAGGTGCGCTCCTCGTTGAGCGTTTCTTCGACCTTTGTCGTCGGGGCGCCGGCCGGTTTCGCCCGCGCCGCAGCCTGCCAGATTCTCTGCTCGCGATCATAGGTGCAGCGGATCGGCGGATAGCCGGGGAAGGAGAACAGCAGTTGTTCCGCAGACTGGGCGTTTGGCAGCGGAAAGCGAATCCAGCCCACGTTGTCCTCGCCCGCAGCCCAGGTCTTGCCCGGTGGTGCGAGACGGTGCTGCAGAGAGTCCGACACTTCCTGGGGTACAAGCAGGTCGCCATGGGCGGTGATCATCCTGCCCATGTTGCCGTTGAGCTTGCCCTTCCAGGTGACCGGGAAGCGCGAGCTGTTGTGAAAAGACAGCACCACCTCCAGCGCATCTTCCCGGAGAACGAAGGAGTGCAGGCGCATCGGGAAAATGGCGAGTTGCTCCGCTGAGGGAGTGACGTCGAAGTTCAACGGCGAACGCTTTTCCGTGTGCTCAAGGTCCACCGGGACGATGACCTTGTTTCTGTCCAGGCTGAAGAATACAGGTGCGAAGTGAGCCAGCCGCAAGGTCATCGTGCCGAGGGTTTCGACCAAGGCCTCGTGGCTGCCCCAGGCAAAGGTCAGCAGCCCGTTGTTCATGGACCTCCCTGCGAGTGAACCACCTGGGCAAAGATCCGTCAGCGTGCTGGTGGTGGGCGTGATCTGATAGCGTTTGCCCTTCGCATAAGCTGTGAGGGTAATGTTGGTGGCGGTCAGAACCTGATCGCCAGTGACCGGCTTGTCAGTGGGATTGAAGACGCCCACGCGCATGATCAGGTCCTGGTCCGTCTGCGTGACGGTGTGCACCACGATTTGCAGTCCCGGCAGTGCCAGATCGGTGGCGGGCGCTCCCATGTTGAGCCGGTAAACCGTGGACCCGGCGGCCAGTGAGGAGCCCAGCAGCACCCATGCAAGGGAGAGCAGTTGTGCGCGGAACTTCCTCACACAGTTTCCGGCAGGGGTTGGATTGGACGAGGTGTCAGCAAATCGCGCACGCCACACCATGCCTTCGGACGACCTCGGGCTCAACTGCATTGTCAGGGCGGCCTGGAGGGACGAGCTGCGTCTCGCCCCACACTTAAGCCGCGCCCGCCTGTGTTATTTGGCCACCTTCAACACCGCCGCCGCGATTTTATCCGCACCGCCAGCCTCCTGTTCGCCCAGAATCACGGGCTTGAGTGGGGCGCAAGCGGTGAGCAGGCCGGGGACGTCGCCATATTTCACCGCGCCGGGGACGAACATCGGATGCCACTGGTCTTTGAGCGAGGCGAAGCGGAAGCCTTCGGTGTCAATCACCGCGCCATTGACCCCATGATCCTTCATTACCACAGCGGCTGCGGCGGCGATTGCGCCTGCGCCATCGCCGCCCGCAATGATGAGTTTCTCAAGCTTGTGCTTGGGATGGTGCTGCATCATCGACACCACGCTCATGGCGTCATGCACGCGGTGCGCCAGCAGGGAGGGATTGTAGCCATAGGTGTAGCACGCGGCCCACGACCATTCATTGCGGCTGGCATCCTTGCTCTTGACTGGATTCATGGGCTGCTCGGTCGCGCCGGGCAGGTACAGGGTGGGGCAGGCGATCGCGATGCCCGCGTCGAGCAGCTTTTTCGCGGCGGCGCTGGGAGGTCCGGCCTCGCCGCCCAGGCTGTCAATGCCTTTGCTGGAGAGCCAGAGCACGGCTGTGCCATTCCACTTTTCCACCGGCGGGCCGATGAAGGTGCAGGGCACGTCCTCATTGTCTTTGCTGGCATGCACGATGCCCTTGAGCAGCACGTAGTCACCGCGCTCCTCCTTGCTCGTGAGGTCAAAGCTCACATCGTCGCCGCCGGGCATGGCGCGGCCGATCATGATTTCCCAGGCCTTGCCGATGATTTCCGGGTGGGCGGCGATCTGCTTGTCGCTGTCCTCGCTCCACTCCTTGGTCAGCATCTTCTCATGGGCGCCGCCCGCTTTGTCGCCTTCCGGCTTGGGATGCTCCTTGGTCCAAACCGTGAGCTCTTCCGGGGTGCTGACGACGAATTCGCGCTCGAGCACGGGTGTGCTGAAGCCCAGGTTGAAGTGCTTGCTCATGAAACCGTACATCGTGGTCCGGCTCACGTGGTTGTAATTGTGCAGCCAGTGGGTGTTGAAGGTCGCCATCACGTTGTCTGGCTTGCCCAGCTTGGTCCAGACCATCTTCAAATCGGGGAAGCCCTTGGTGGCCAGTTCCTTGGTCCAGTCATTGGCCGCCGTCATGCCCATGGGCTTGGGGGCGAAGGCTGCGGCGATGTCGATATTGCCCTGGTTGATGCGCAGGTAGCTGGCGTTCTCGCAGGTGCAGCCGCCCTGCATTGCGGTGCTTGTCATCACGCAAGGGAAAGCCGCCGCCAGCCGGTCTTCAATCGCCGCCATCATGAGCGTCTGGGTGCCGCCGCCGCTCGCTCCCGTGCAGGCGATACGGGTGGGATCCACGCCGGGCACTGTCAGAATGAAGTCGAATGCGCGCAGGCCGTTCCAGGTTTGCAGGCCGAAATTCGACTCCAGGCGCAGGTCTGCCATCGGGCTGTACAGGCCGAAGGTGCCCAGTTCAGTACCGCACAAATCGGGCCTCCTGCCGCTGCGATGCTCGGCAATCTGAATGCTGTCGGCATTGCCCAGCATGTCATAGAAAAAGACGGCACAACCCATGCGTGCAAGCTGCACGCAGCGTGCCTGCAAGGGCGAGCGCGCACCGCTTTCAAAGCGCTCCGCGCCGATGGCGAGCTGCTCCTTGGTCGCTGCCGAGCTGGCGCCCAGGTCATAGAACCGCCCGTTCGGCCAGTGGCCATGCGGACAAAGAATGCCGGGCATTTTGCCATCCGCAGGCGCTTTCTTCGGCAGGTACAGGTTGCCGCAGACATAGTGACCGGGGAAGGATTCGAAGAACACGCGGTCAATGGTGTAATCATCGCGCTCCGTACGCCCGTGAATCACTGCATTGAGCGGTGTTTTGGTGGGCAAGGGGAACAGCCCGCTGGCCAGCAAAATGCGCTCGCGCACCTGCTGCTTGCGCTCCGCGAATCCGTCTGGGAGGATCAGACCCTCGCTGCGGAAAGGAAAGTAGCTCGTATTCAACTCCCGCAAAGGGCGCGGATACGATGGCGCGGGCGTTGCCGCGTGCGCGATCGAAACGAGAGCAATCCAGGCTGGGACAAGAGCGGATAATTTCATGGTGGAAGACACACGTACGCAACGAGGGTGCTTTATCTCGCGACAAGACAGAAGACTTGAAGACAAAAGACAGAAGACATGAGGGACGGGGCGGGAAGAAGAAACCTTTAGATAGGGTCTTCTGTCTGGTGTCTTCAGGTCAGCCCCGCATCCTTGAGCGCCGGAAACTCGCTGCGCCACTTGGTGACGACATTCAAATCGAGCAAAGTCTCCAGCACGCCTTCGCGATCCGCGGCATCGGCGATGATCACGCCGTGCGGATCGACGACCAGCGAGCGGCCGGGATAGGTGAAGTCGGGATCGGTGCCGCAGCGGTTGGCACCCACCACCCATGCCAGGTTTTCGATGGCGCGGGCTTGCAGCAAGGTCACCCAGTGCTGGGCGCGCTTGATCGGCCAGCTGGCGATGTACACCAGCAGATCCGCACCCTGCGCGGCCGCTTCGCGGGCGAGCTCCGGGAAGCGCAGGTCGTAGCAGATCAGGGGAGCCACTTTGAAACCCTGCCATTCGAACGTGGTCACGCCCGTACCGGCTTCATGCACGATGTGCTCACCGCCGCCGGTGAAGGGCTGCATCTTGACATAGCGCGCGAGTTCCCGGCCATCGGGGGCAATCGCCAGGGCTTCGTTGCGGCCCTTGCCGTGCGGGCCGGGGTTCACCAGACCGCCGATGACGCAGCAATCGTACTGCGCTGCAATCTTGCGCAGGAAGACCTCCGTTTCGCGCTCCTCGCTGTCCAGCGTCTTTGGCAGGTGCTTGCTGAATCCCGTGGCGAACATCTCGGCCAGGACGATGAGCGAGCCCGGGCATGGCTTCGCCGCGTCGAGCAGGCGTGCCACCTTGGCGAAGTTGGCCGCCTTGTCTTCCCAGGCGATATCGTGCTGTACAACGTAAACTCGAGTAGGCATGGCACGGGCAAAGTGCGTACCCGCGGGCTGAAAGCAAATGCCGGTTTCACTGTTTTCATTTCTCGTCGCCACCGGTGGCATCCTGCCTCATACTGGGGGCCATCATGCCACTCGCACGACTCCTCATCATGCTCGCCTTCCTGGTTCCATTCCTGGGAAAGGCGGATGAGCCCGTTGAGGCGCCCAAGGTCAACGACGAGGCATTGCAGGCCACCTTGTTCGCGGCGGATCCGCTGATCCAGACGCCGATCGGCATGACCTTCGACAAGGCGGGGCGCCTGCTGGTGATTGAGAGTCAGACGCATTTTCGGCCTAAAGACTGGAAAGGGCCGGCGCACGACCAGATTGTCTGGCTGAAGGATGTGGACGGCGATGGCAAGGCCGATGCCCGCCAGGTCATTCTGGATGTGACGGACATGACGATGGACATCGCGACCGCGCCCGATGGCAGCTTATATGTGTCCACGCGCAATGAGATCCTACGCCTCAGCGAACAGAATAAGGATGGCGTCCCCGGCAAGATCGAGCGCAGAATCGTGTGGTTGGAGACCGATGGCCGCTATCCGCACAACGGCCTCTCCGGACTGGCATTTGATGGCCGGGGCGGGCTGTACTTCGGCATGGGCGAAAATCTTGGCGCGGCCTACACCCTGACTGGCACGGATGGCACTAGCTACAGCGATCAAGGCGAAGGTGGCAACATCTGGCATATCACCCTCGACGGCAAGAAACTGCGCCGTGTGGCCACGGGTTTCTGGAATCCTTTCGGCGTTTGTGTGGATCCCTGGGGCAATGTATTTGCCACCGACAATGATCCAGACTCCAGCCCGCCCTGCCGGCTCAATCACGTCGTTGAAGGCGGGGATCACGGCTATGAGTTTCGCTATGGGCGCAGCGGCCTGCACCCCTTCATTTCATGGAACGGCCAGCTCCCTGGCACGTTGCCCATGCTCTCGGGCACAGGCGAGGCACCCTGCCATGTGATCTTCTATGCCCCTCCTGCCAGCCCCGCTTTCAGCGGCCTGACCCCGCGCTGGCAGGGCACGCTGCTGGTGGCCTCCTGGGTGGACCATCGCGTGGAAAGCTATCGGTTGCGGCCCAAGGACGGCTCTTTCAAGACGGAGCGCATCTTGATGTGCGAAGGCGGGCAGGACTTCCGCCCCGTGGCCTTCGCCACCGCTGCTGATGGCTCCGTGTACGTGAGCGACTGGGTGAAGCGCGACTACGCCCTGCATGGCAAAGGCCGGGTGTGGCGCATTGCGGCCCGGCAGCCTGGTGCTCTCGCCACTTCGCCGGTGAAGCCCTATCCTGCGGACCCCGATACGCTGCTGCGCGAACGCATTCTTGATGGCCCGACGCCCAGCGACAGGGAAGCCATCCAGTGGCTGTCCAGCCCGAAACCTTACTTGTACTCCGCCGCCATTCAGCGCTTGTCCAGGGAGGGGCAGCAACTCAATGCCTTGGCGGACCGCACCTGGATCACCCCCCGGGTGGACGCCGGCCTCCTGCTTGCCGCCAGGAAGGCGGTGGACATCGAAAGCCTCGCCCCCGACATGCTGCCGGCCGCCGCGGCGACCCTCATCGCGCGCGGCCTTGCGAACGCCGATCCGCAGGTGGCGCTGCTGGCATTGAAATGGGTGTCTGATAAGCGGCTGACCACCTTTCAGCCCCTGGTGGAGGGGCGGCTCAAGGACGCTTCGATCACCCCGGCTCTCTACTATGCCGGCATCACCACGCTGGCGCGTCTGGAATCGCCCACCACCTCTGAGGCGGAACTGGTGAAGCGTTTGAAAAAGGACATCCTGGACCCCGCCGCACCGATCAGCCGGCAGCGGCTGGCCTTGGAAATCCTGCCGGACCGCGACGTCAATCTCAAGGTGAAGGAACTGACGCCTGTGCTGGCCCGGGCGGAAGATGAGGACAAGGTCTGGGTCATCCATTACCTGGGAACGATGCACGACGAGGCGCGGCTCGATCCGCTGCATGAGCTGGCCTTCAATGCCAAGGCTGCTCCGGCCGTGCGTGCCGCGGCCCTCATGCATGCGCAGCTCGGCGGCCAGGACGCCTCATCGCTGGTGACAATCATCGTCGGTCCCGGTGTGGATGAGCACTTGCAACGCGCCGCCTTGCAGGCGCTGCAAGGCCAGCCGCTCACGGCGGAAATGAAGGAGGCTCTGGGAAAGCTGGAAAAACCCGGCCTCAAGCCTGCCATTGCCCGCCTGTTCGGCCTGCCGCATTTCCCCGCGAACCGTCCTGGTCCACAGAGCCTCACGCAGTGGCAGACCTACCTCCAACGCGTGCCGGACAAAGCCGATCTGGCGAATGGCCGCAACGTCTTCATGTCCACCAAGCTGGGGGGCTGTGCGATGTGCCACCGCGCGGGCGGCATCGGTCACACCGCCGGGCCAAACCTTTCCACCATCTCCGACGCCAGTGATCCGAACTACCTCATGGAATCCCTGCTGCAGCCCAGCCGCAACATCGCGCCGCAGTACCAGACTTTCCTCCTCAAAACGAGTGACGGCCAGACACGCTCCGCGTTTGAACTCAACGAGCGCGGAGGTACGCACACCTACATTGACCTGGCCGGCAAGACTTTTGAAGTGAAGATTGACGACATCGTCAGCCGCACCACGCTGCCCGTGTCCATCATGCCCGAAGGCCTTGTCAGCAAACTCACCGATGAGGAGGTGCGTGACCTCGTGGCCTATCTGCGCAGCCTGGGCACCGCCTCTTCGAACTAATTTTTCCATGTCATCTCCTCTTACCGTCCAACAGCCGGCGGAACTCCTCGCCTTCCTTTTTACCAGCCTGCCGGAGGTCAAAAAGACCAAGGTTCGCAACTGGCTCAAGCATGAGTCCATCCTGGTCAATGACCGGGTTTACACCCAATTCAATCATCCGCTCAAACCTGGCGACGTGGTGACGATCCGTTCCGAAAGGACGGTGCGCACGATCAACACGCTGCCCAAGTCGATGAAGATCCACTTCGAAGACGAGCATCTAATCGTCATCGACAAGCCCAAGAACCTGCTGGCCATTGCCAGCGAGGCCGAGCGCGAAAAAACCGCCTATGTGTACCTCACCGACTACGTGCGCGGCGGCAACCCCAGGGGCAAGGAGCGCATTTTCATCGTCCACCGGCTGGACCGGGAAACCTCCGGGCTCATGGTCTTCGCCAAGACCGGCGAAGCCAAGGACCTGCTGCAGGAGAATTGGGACCAGGGCGAGAAACGCTACCAGGCCGTGGTCGAAGGCAGCCCGCCCGCCGACCAGGGCACGCTGCTGTCGTACCTCGACGAAGCCAATCCATACAAGGTTTACTCCGTGCCGCAGAGCGAACTCACCCGCCACGCCATCACCCACTATGAAGTGCTCCAGCGCCGCACCCGAATGACCCTGGTGGAACTTCGCCTGGAAACCGGCCGCCGGCACCAGATTCGTGTACAGCTTGCCGAAATCGGCTGTCCCATCGTGGGCGATGAGAAGTACTCGGCGCGTACCGATCCTGCCAAGCGCCTGGGGCTGCATTCCTGTTTCCTGAAATTCCGCCACCCCATTACCGGCCAGGAACTGCAATTCACCTCGCCGTTGCCGGCGGAACTTGCCAAACTGGTGTGAGCAGGCCACCGGCGATTTTTTGGGGCCCCGATTGAATAATCTTGCGTGCTCAAACGTTCAAAGGTCAGTTAGCCCACGTATGAAAATCACCGCGCTCATTCCCGTGGCAGTCGCAGTGCTGCTTTCCAGTTGTGTTTCTCCGAGTGAATATCGGGTCAAGCACAACCCTGAAATCTTCTCCAAGCTCAGCGAGACGGAGCAGCAGGATGTCCGTGTAGGCGTACTGAAGGAAGGCATGAGCAAGGACGCCGTCTTCCTTGCCTGGGGCGCTCCCGCCCGCGTCACCGTTAACAAAATGGACGGCAAGACCTACGAACGCTGGCACTACCCCGGCACCCGGCCGGTATATGCAGGGTACGGTTATACCGGCGGCTACGGCTTTGGCTATTGGGGCTACCACCCCTACGGGTTCTATGATCCCTATTATTATGGCGGCCCTGCCGTGGCCTATGTGCGCACGCCGGGCTGGTATGTCGAGTTCCGCAATGGCCGCGTGACCGCTTTCACTGCGCCGGGCAGATGATGCTGTTGCAAATCGTTTTTGCATTTTCAGTGCTCCTGGTCGGCATCGGACTGCTTGCTCTGGGCTTCTGGACGCGCTTACGAATATTCAAATGGGCTGGAGCAGGAATCAATTGCCTCATCTCCACCTTGATGATTTTGGGGATTTACAGAGATATGCTTGTAAGGGCTGTTGAATGGAATTCAGGAATTTCAAGCGATGCGGAAGTGACGGGGGTATGGACTGATCACACGCAGACCGTCACTCTTGCGCCAGACCATGATTTCAGCCTCCGTGCTCCGTCACTCACTGCGAAGGGGGCATGGAAACTCCACGACTGGAACCTCTATTTGCACGGCGACCAGTCCAGGACGATGCGGTTTATCCTGTATCGAGGACGCTACCGGCTTATGACGCATCCACCGGAGGACATTGATGGATGGGATGGCGACCTGGGTCTTGAACGGGCAGAGGAAAAATAGGATGCCACGAAGGGATCCGTCGTGTGGGAATTTCTTCGCGGCTCCATAGCGCCGGTGGCCGGCCCTAGTGTCCTGTCAGATAAGTTCCTTGAAGAACTTCCCCCCGTAGTCAGCGCCCGGCGCAAGGTAGGGCACTGTGTCCCCACAGTGCCGTCGTCGCAGGCCACAAAACTTCGTTTATTCCCATCTCCCTTCAACGATTGGTGGCCCAAGACGGCGGGCTAGGGACAGCCCGCCCTACCAGCACCACTGCTAGTCTCATCCGGGGGCACTCAATTTAGAAGGAACTTGTCTGACAGGACACTAGATCGGGATTGTTTCGCGTCGAAAGAAAATCAGTATCCACCATGATGTCGCAAGACAGCACGCCGCATCCGAGCGTCGTGTGGCTTTGCAGGATACCTGAAACGTGTTGTTCAGCGGACGAGGTGCGGCTTGAGGCATTGATCTGGGACGCCGAACAAACCCGTTCTGCGCCGCTCACCAAAGTTCCATCTGGCCGCCCACCTCGCGTGGGCGGCGAAAGGCTTCGGTGCGGAGATCAGGGCGTCCGTGGGCGATGCCGGCGCGCTTGAGGCAGACCTTCACCAGCGCGCGAATCTGTTCCGCCCAGATGCCCTCGCCAGTGAAGCGGGTGCCAAAATCGCCATGCGACATCGTCGGGCCCTGCATGTCGCGGATGCGGCTGAGCACTTTGTCTTTGCGCTCAGGATAGTGCTCCTCCAGCCACGCGGCAAAGATGTCCTTCACGGCAAACGGCAGCCGCACCACCGTGCTGCCCGCGAACTGTGCGCCGGCAGCGGCTGCGGCGCTCAGGATGGCCGGGATCTCCTCCTCATTGATCGTCGGTATCACGGGGGCCATCAAAACACCCACCGGGATGCCTGCCGCGCGGAGTTGGCGGATGGCATCCAGACGTTGTTCGGGTGAGCTGGCGCGCGGCTCCAGCTTGTGCGCCAGCTTGGGATCAAGGCTGGTGATCGATATGTAGGCTGCCACCGCGTGATGCGTGGCAAGCTCGCGCAGCAGGTCGATATCGCGGGTGATTAGGTGGTTTTTGGTGACCAGCACCACTGGATTGCGGCACTCAACCATCACCTCCAGGCAGCGGCGCGTGATTTGCAGCTTCTTCTCCACGGGTTGATACGGATCGGTGACGCCCGAGCATGCAAGCTTCAGCGGCTTGTAGGAAGGCTTGGCAAATTCCGCGCGCAGCAGCGCGGGCGCGTCGTGCTTCACCATGATCTTGCTCTCAAAATCAAAGCCCGCTGAGAAGCCCAGATACTCGTGCGTGGGCCGGGCGTAGCAGTAGGCACAGCCGTGCTCGCAGCCACGGTAGGGGTTCAAGCTCGCCTCGAAACTCAGGTCGGGGCTGTTGTTACGCGAAATGATCGTGCTGGAATGGTCCATGTAAAACCGCGTGGGCACCCGCTCCGGCGACTCCCCCTCATCATAAGCGACGTGCAGGCTGGTGAAGCGCTGGTCGGGGTTGATGGCCGCGCCGCGTCCCTTGGGACCGGTTGGGCGGGGCAGGGGATCAGGCATGAACAAAGATACGTCTCAGCCACGGGTCTCGCAAGGCGGCTACGCCAGCACTTCGCGGATGACCTTGCCGAAGTCGCGTTCCAGGCGCTTGCGACCGGGCACTTCCAGCTTGTGGGGATCAAGCCCCAGGAGCTGAAGGATCGTGGCATGGACATCGGTGACATAGTGCGGGTGCTCGACGGCGTGGAAGCCGAGTTCGTCGGTCGCGCCATGGATGGTGCCGCCCTTGATGCCGCCGCCGGCCATCCAGACGCTGAAACCGTACGGATGATGGTCGCGTCCGTCGCTGCCCTGGGTGCCGGGAGTACGGCCAAATTCGGTGGCAAAGACAACCAGGGTGTCGTCAAGCAGGCCGCGCTGCTTGAGGTCCTTGAGCAGGCCTGAGATGGGTTTGTCCACCTGCTCGGCCAGCATGGAATGATTCTTCTTGAGCCCCGAGTGCGAATCCCACGCACCTGCGGCTCCGTCGCCATGTTGAATCTGAATGAAGCGCACACCGCGCTCGGCGAGACGGCGCGCGACGATGAGTTGACGGGCAAACGGTTCGGTCTCCTTCTGGTCGAGCCCGTAGAGTTTTTTGGTCTCCTCACTCTCGCCGTCAAGATTCATCGTCTCGGGCACGGCAGTCTGCATCTTGAAGGCGAGCTGGTAGCTCTTCATGCGGGCTAGCAGGGTCTTGTCGCCCGGGTACTCTTCCGTCGCGAGCTCGTTGAGCCGGTGCACAAGATCAAACTGCGCAGCCTGCTCCTGCCTGCCGATCTTGAACTCGGGCGCGGCAAACGAGAGGGGGTTTTTGGGATCGACCTTGAGGTTGATCGCATCATAAGCGGGGCCGAGGTAATGGCCGTCGCGCACATCGAAATAGCGTGGCCCCATGTTGACGAAGGCTGGCAGTTCATCGGACATGGCCCCAAGCCCATAGGTGACCCAGGCACCGATTGTGGGCACACGCGGCTCGAGCATGTGGCGGCCGCTGGCGAACTGTACTTGCGCACCATGGTTGTTGTCCGTGGTCCACATGCTGCGAATGAAGGCGATCTCATCCGCGCAGGAGCCGATGTGCGGGAACCAGTCGCTGATCTCCACGCCGCACTGGCCATAGCGTTTCCAGCCTGTCTGCAACGGGAAGATGGTGTTGCGTTGCTGGCCGTTGGCGTCGTTCACCACCACCACGCGGACGTTTTTGAGCTTCGCAGGCGATAGCACGTCCTTGAAGGGTGTTTCGGCAATGGACTTGCCGGCATACTGATTGATCGCGGGCTTCGGATCAAAACTTTCCATGTGGCTGACTCCGCCGCGCATGAACAACCAGATGACGCGCTTGGCTCTTGGCGGCATAAACGGCAGGCCCGTGGGTGGCTGCCAGGCGTCCACGCCGCGCGTCTCGCGCGCCAGCATGGCGCTGAGCGCGATGCTGCCCAGCCCGCCGAGGATGTCGCGGCGCAGGAAAGGCGTGGGGGCGGCGGGGATCATCATTGCGGCTGAATACGGCTGGTGAGGCGGTATTTGATCACCGCATTCACGAAAGGGAACATGCCGAAGCGCCGGATGCCGTTGCCGTATAAAACCTGGAGCGTGAGGCTGATGCCGCGCCTCAGGCTCTTCGGTCTGCTGACCGCGCGGGTCGGCGAGGAGCCCGGGAGCTTATCAACCCGGACACCGCCATTGATCGCGGTCCACCTTCTTTTGCCCCCTGGCCCCGTCAGTCAATCAAGTGAAGTGCTTATTCCCCGCCTCAAGATGCGACTGGTACTGCTTTAAACGCAGCGCCACGCGTTCGCGGATGCTGCGTTCGCCGATGCCGTCGTGCTTGGTGGCGACCAGGGCGGTGAGCAGGCGCAGGGTGGTCTTCACATCGTCGAGCATCACATATTCCGGCGCGAGTTCGTTCTGCGTGTCGTTGATGTTGTGGTAGTTGCCCATCGGCACGGAAATACCGGCGCAGCGGTGACCGAGCGCCTGGATGGCTGTGGATTCACAGGCTCCGGCATCCAGCAGGCAGCGCTGGACGCGGATGCCCTGTTCCGCGGCGGTGCGCATCAGCACTGATACAGCTTCAGAGTCGAACACAGAAAGGCGGTCGCCGACGCGGACGATGGGGCCGTCGCCGATCTCCGCGCCATTCACCGGGCGGCTGGTTTCGACGGAGAGGAAGACGCTACCTTCGGAGAAGGGCCAATTGTTGCCCAGGTGCCAGGCTCCGAGCCAGCCCACTTCTTCAGCGCGGGTGAAGGCGGCATGCACTGTGGTTTCCAGGTTCAGCCTGGCCAGCTCCCAGAAGGTGGAGATGATCAGGGCGCACCCGATCAGGTCATCGCAGGCCGGCGCTTCGATCCGCCCGTCCTTGATGGTGACGGGGAAGTTCCAAGAGGCGAACTGCCCGCCCTTCACCGGTTTGCGCAGCCCGCGCCGGATGCCGTCCTGAACGGGGCCTACGGGCACGCCACCGAGGAATTCCCAGGCATCGTCCTTGCCCTTGGCTTCGGCGTTGGGCACGAAGGCCGGGTGATCCATGTGCGCGGCGAGCACCCAGGTGGGCAGGCTCTTGCGCTTGCCGAATTTGTAGGTGGCCAGCAGGTTGCCGAAGCTGTCGCGCTTGACCTTGACGTTCGGACAATCGGCCAGCATGGCCTCGATCTCGCGGCGTACATGATATTCATGAAACGGCGCGGTGGGTTGCTTTAAAATCCTCTTGAGTATTGCGGTCAGCGTGGGAACAGCCATGCCTCTACTGTAGCTCGATTTTTCAAGACTCAAACGACCAACATGAAGAAGCTTCGTTATTTCATTGAGACATGCACTTTGAAATCGATGGCCTGGCTTCTGCCGCGGTTGCCCCGGCATGCTCTCATGGCGCTGGCGAGGGCGGTGGGCACGCTTGCCTATCTGATCGACTACCGCGGACGCAGCACTGCGGTGGAAAATCTGCGTGTGGCGTTCAAGGGGAAGTATGGGTGGTGGGAGCGCCACCAAATCACCCGGCGCGCCTTCCAAAACTTCGCTCGCACCTACATTGACCTGTTCTGGGCCGCCTCGGTGACCCGTGACAACTGGATGCAGCACTCTCTCCTGGACCAGTCCGCACGCGACATGCACGCCGCCGCACGGGATCGCGGCATCGTCTGGGTGGGGCCGCACTTCGGCAATTTCGAGTTCATGGCCCTGATCTGGGGCTACATGGATGTGCGCTTCACCGTCATAGCGCAGAATTTCAAGAACCCGGGGCTTACGGACATCTTTAAGCAGGCGCGCGAGGTGTCCGGGCACACGGTGATTCCCCAGCAATCGGCGATGCTGCGGATGGTGAAGGCGCTGTCGCGTGGCGGCAACGTGGCAATTTTGACGGATTTGAATGTGAAACCGCACAGGACTTCCGCCATCATCGAGTGCTTTGGCTTGAAAACTTGTGTCACGACCATCCACGTGATGCTGGCGCAGCGCCTGGGGCTGCTGCTGGCTCCCACACTGTGCGTGCCGAATGAAGACGGCACCTACAGCATGAAGGTGGGCAAACCCATCGAGCCCAAGCCGGAAGACTCATCACAGTCCATCGCCCAGCAATGCTGGGACTGCTTCGAACCGGAGATCCGCGCCCGCCCGGAGCTCTGGATGTGGATGTACAAGCACTGGCGCTATCTCCCCGGCGACGGGACCGACGACCAGTATCCGGCGTATGCGAACGCTGAAGACAAGAGGTTTGCGAAGATGGTGGCCGGGAAGACCGTGTGATCAGACAGCGAGGCAGCCGAGGGCGGGGCAAACTCATGCGGTTGCCCCTGCGTGGACACGTTTCCCGGGCACACCAAAAAGCCAGCAGGCTTGCACCTGCTGGCTTTGTTAAAGCTTTGGGGGATGTCAGCTCAGCTTATTGCTCGCTGTTTTCCTCAACGTAACGGACCACGTCACCCACGGATTGAAGCTTTTCAGCCTCCTCGTCAGGGACGTCAATACCGAACTCTTCTTCGAACGCCATGACGAGTTCGACGGTATCAAGAGAGTCGGCTCCAAGGTCTTCAATGAACTTGGCTTCGGGGGTGACCTGCTCTGGATTGACTCCGAGCTGCTCGACGATGATGTCCCGGACTTTGTCAGCGATGTTTTCTGCCATATTTGCTAGGTGATTGCGGCGGGAGTGTTAGCGGCTCGTATCTGAATGGCAAGCCGAATTTGCGCGATTTTCAGGCAATGAATTGCCCTTATGGAATCAAGCGTTCAAATCTGTTCCGGCCTTGGTCCCCGGCGGTTCGGGATCCGGCGCTTTGTCGATGACTTCGCCCTTGAAGTTTGTCATGAGCCGGTCCAGCACCTTCCCGGCGCCGTCAAACTTCAAATCATCGATGATCACCTTCTTGTCCGGCCCCTGGCCTCCCTGGCGGTAGAACACGGAAGCGAGGCCCTTCACAGCCCATTTGCGCTTGTCCACGCGGTACGCATCGGCGTACGCCACGCGCTTGCCAGCCGGGGTGACGAGGTGACCGGCGTACCCCAGCAGCTTCTGTTGGCGGCTGAAAAGCAGGTTCAAGCCGGCCACCAGCGCCGCGAGGGCCATCGCTGTACCCCAGTAATACTGTTGTTCAATCTCGCCAGGGCTGCGCCTTTTGGGCTTCTCCGGCCAGCCTCTTTCGGCGGCATACACGGCCCATTTCACCGGTTCAGCGTCCCCGTTGACAGGCAGGCCCTGGGTTTTGGCGGTGGCCGCCCACTGGCTCAACTGGCCGGCAGCTTTGGCCTTGTCGTAGGCTTCCAGCACGTCCCGGTCGAACCACTCCTTCTTCGCCGCCATTTCATTTTCCCGGGGCCAGGAGTGCATGCCGTCCTTGAAAAACAGGCCGGCAAACACCAGGAACATCGCTGCCAGCATGCCCATGCGGCGATAGAACCAGGGCGTGACGTGGCACTCGATCACGCTGTCGTCTTGGGCTTCGGATAATTGCATCGGACTACTCAAACCAGGGACTTAGCCCGTGGCAATCATTGTTTTCCGTGCCCATCCATCCCGGCAAATGGATAGCTGCTTTTCGCAAACAGCACGCAGGCTGACAGAAATGCGGCTGGCGGGCCGGTGATCGGCCTGTCACTATCGGGCTCATGACTCGAGCATTGATTGCGTTTCTGGCTTTGACTTCGGCCCTCGTCGCTGCGGACCGGCCCAACATCATCTTCTTCCTCTCCGATGACCTGGCCCAGGGCGATGTCGGCTGCTACGGGCAGAAGCTGATCAAGACACCAAACATCGACCGGATGGCGGCTGAGGGCACGCGATACACGCAGGGATACTGCGGCACCAGCGTCTGCGCACCCTCGCGCACAGCCTTGATGACCGGCCTGCACATGGGGCACGCCCCGATCCGGGCGAATCGTGAGATTGGTGTCGAGGGGCAGATGCCCTTGCCGGCTGGCACGATCACGGTGGCCCAGATACTGAAGGACTCGGGCTACGCCACCGCCTGCACCGGCAAGTGGGGCATGGGCATGTTCGACACCACCGGCAGCCCCTTGAAGCTGGGATTCGAGCACTTCTTTGGCTACAACTGCCAGCGCCACGCGCATTCGTACTTTCCCACCTATCTTTACAACGACGACCAGCGCTTCACCTTGGAAGGCAATACCGGCAAGGGCATCGGCAAAATCTATGCGCAGGACCTCATCGCCGATGACACGCTGGGCTGGATTCGCAAGCACAAGGACGGGCCGTTCTTCCTCTACTATGCGATCACGCTGCCGCACGGAAACTTCGAGATCGATGACTTGGGCCAATACGCTGACAAGCCGTGGAGCCCGCTGCAAAGGACCTATGCCGCGATGGTCACCCGCCTCGACACGGATCTGGGCCGCATGTTCGCGCTGCTCAAGGAACTGAACATCGACAACAACACCCTGGTCATGCTGGCAGGGGACAACGGCTCCTCTTTTGATCCCAAGTCCGAAGTGGGCAGGCTGTTCCAGCAGGACGCCAACGGTCTGCGCGGCTGCAAACGTGACCTCTACGAAGGTGCGCTGCGTCAGGCCGCCCTGGCGCGCTGGCCGGGCACCGTACCGGCGGGCCGGGTGAGCGATGAGCCCTGGGCCTTCTGGGACTTCCTGCCCACCGCTATCGAGCTTGCCCACGCCCAGTTGCCTGCCAGCTGCAAGCCGGACGGTCTTTCCCTGGTATCCTTTTTGAAAGGCGGACCCGCGCCGAAGCGCGATTACTTTTACTGGGAGCTGTACGAAGCCCAGCCGATCCAGGCCATCCGTTTCGGCGATTGGAAGGCCGTGCGCAACCATCCCAAGGGGCCCATCGAATTGTATGATCTGAAGGCGGATGCGGGCGAGAGCCATGACATTGCCTCCGCCCATCCCGACCTTCTGGCCAAGGCCGAATCACTGATCAGGTCGGCACGGGTGGACACACCAGACTTTCGTTTTGTCGAAGGCGGCGGAAAGAAAGGCAAGGGCAAGGCGAAGCAGTGAGGACCAGCCAGCGTGGTGCCCGTGTTCCCATCACCCGTAGTTGAGCCGCGCGCTTCGCCCGCTACACTGCACACCTCCTTCGCATGCCTGAAGTCATTGATTCGCCTTCTCCCGATCCGCGTCCGCACGTGGTGAGCATCTGCGGCACCTACTTGAAGCCGGAGATGCAGAGCCTGTACCGGCAGCTGGTCGGATTGAAGCGGGTGCGCACCACCGTCTATGCCCAGTGGCTGGAGAACGAGGCGATGTTTCCGTTCTCGCCCATCACCCGGCTGATCAAGCTGCACCACCGGCCCAAGGGCAATTTCATCCTGCGCTTCTGGTACAAGTACATCGTGCGCCAGTGGCCGCCGCCCATTGAGATCAACAAGCATACCGGCCCCTGCCATCCCTGGGATTTGGTCGACAAGCTGAAGGCCGACAAGCCTGATCTGGTGCACGTGTATTACGGGCACAAGGCGGTGGGCTTCCTGCCCATGCTCAAGGAGTGGGGAGGCCCGTGGGTCGTCTCCTTCCATGGCGTGGATGTCGCAAAGGACATGGACAAGCCAGAGCATGTGGCGGCCCTGCGCGATGTGCTGCAATCTGCGGAACTGGTCATGGCGCGCAGCCATTCGCTCCTCGAGCGTCTGGCCGAACTCGGCTGCCCGCCCCGGAAACTGCGCCTGAACCGAACGCCCATCCCGCTCGCGCATCTGAGCGCCACGGTGCGCCAGCCACCGGCCGATGGCGAATGGCGGCTGGTGCAAGCCTGCCGGCTGATTGCCAAGAAAGGGCTGTTCACCGCGATCACCGCCATGCAGGAAGTGGTGAAGCAACACCCCAAGGCACGCTACATCATCTGCGGCACGGGTCCGCAGGAAGACAAGCTGCGCGAGGCCATCCAGCAGGCAGGGCTCAGCGGCCATGTCGAGCTGGCAGGCTGGCTCACCCAGGAGCAGTTGCTTGACCAGTACCAGCGTGCCCATGTGTTCTTGCATCCGAGCGAGATGACCAAAGAATCCGATCAGGAAGGCATCCCCAACTCCATGCTCGAAGCCATGGCCACGGGCCTGCCTGTGGTGGCCACGCTGCATGGTGGCATTCCCGAAGCCGTCACCAGTGGTCAGGATGGTCTCCTGGTGCCGGAGAAGCGTCCCGCCGCCCTCGCCGCCGCCCTTCTGCAAGTGCTGGGCGACCCAGCGTTGCTGGAGCGTTTGTCACGAAACGCCGCTGCTTCGGTGCGGGCTGAATTCGAGGCCGACGCCCAGATCGCGAAAATGGAAGACGTCTATTTCGAAGCCATTGAGCAGGCGGGCAGGCGCGCCGCCACGGAAGGTGAAAAAGCCCCATGACGCACCTCCCCGACGGCGGTTTTGATGCCTGACGTGCCGCTGGGAAATCCGTGGTCAGACAGGAATCGCGGATGGCTCTCGCCGTCCATAAAGTCCATTTTGTCCACTACGTCCATTCCCTCATTCGATGGTTGGAAAACCGATGGTGCAGCAGCACTCCGGGCTTGCCAGCGGGGGACTTTCCTTGTCTCATCTGGCTTCTCATGAAAGCCCGACTATGCCTCTGCCTCGCTGTCCTTGCCTTCGCCCCGGCTGCCATGGCCGGACTTGTCTCCGAAAAGATCGCTGAAAAGCTCCTCGATGTCAGCGGCGTGCAGACTGGACTTGAGGACAGTTTTTTCAGCGCCATCAAGCCGGGTCTTGAACAGCTGAAGAAAAATGGCGGCGATGATGCTTTGGTGAATGAAATGTCCGAGGTGGCGAAGAAGTTCTATACTGACAATTACAAATGGGAAGTCATCCGCCCGATCATCGCCAAGACCTACGCGGCGGAACTCAGCGATGAGGACATGAAGGCCATGATTGCCTTTTATGAAACACCCGCAGGCAAGGTCGCCGCCACCAAGCTGCCGAAGGCCACGCACAAAGGCAGCGAGTCCGCCGTCGCGACGTTGCAATCGAAGATGCCCGAACTGCAAGCGGCCATGATGGCCGTGGTGAAGAAGCACATGGCGGCGAAGGGGAAGTAAGCACTTTCGGCCGCTACCCGGCGGCATCGCTTTGTGATTGCACTGAAGGGCGGGCAGGTTGTCATCGTTTAGGAGATCAACCTCATGAAGCAATTCATCACCTCGCTCATGCTTGGGCTGCTTGCCAGCACCCTTTTTGCCGGCCCGGCCAAGCCTAATGTCATCTTCCTTCTCGCTGATGATCTGGGCTGGGCGGACGTTGCCTTTCACCATGGCAACGTGCCGACGCCGCATCTCGACCAATTGGCGGCCGGCGGTGTGGAATTGACGCAGCACTACGTCTATCCCGTCTGCAGTCCGACTCGCTCGGCCCTGTTGAGCGGGCGCTACGCGTCGCGTTTTGGAGTGACTAATCCGCAGAACCCGCGGGCCTATCCGTGGGACACAGTCACGCTTGCGCGTGCGCTCAAGTCGCTCGGTTATGACACCGCGTTGTGCGGCAAGTGGCACCTTGGGTCCAAGCCCGCGTGGGGTCCTCAGAAGTTCGGGTTCGACCACAGCTATGGCTCACTGGCGGGAGGTGTGGGGCCATGGGACCATCACTACAAGACGGGTGAGTTCACCGCCACCTGGCATCGCGACGGCAAGCTGATCGAGGAGCAGGGTCACGTGACCAACCTCATCACGCGCGAAGCCATCCAGTGGCTGGAAGCGCGCACCGACAAGCCGTTCTTCCTCTACGTGCCGTTCACCGCGGTGCACATCCCGATCCGCGAGCCGGAGGAATGGCTGCGCCGCGTGCCGCCGGAAATTACCGAGCCCAGCCGCCGGCAATACGGCGCCAATGTCATGCACCTTGATGATTCAGTGGGGAAAATTCTCGCGGCGCTGGACAAAAGCGGCAAGGCTGGCAATACGCTCGTCATTTTCGGCAGCGACAACGGCGCCTATCCCACAGCACGCAACGACGACCCACAATATCCCGCGGATGATTACGAGCCTGGTCCCGCGGGTGGAAGCAATGAGCCATTGCACGGTTGCAAAGGCGAGGTGTACGAAGGTGGAATACGCACCCCGGCTTTGGCGCGCTGGCCCGGCCATCTTGCGCCGGGCAAATTCACGGGTGTAGCACACATTACGGACTGGATGCCGACCATCTGTGCGCTGGCGGGTTTCACACCTGAAAAGAACTTGAAATGGGACGGTCAAAACATCTGGCCGCAGCTCACCGGTGCGGAGCCGCCCAGGCCACGCGCCATTTACGTCGCCGGTCCCGGCTTCCGCGCACGCGCGGTGCGCGATGGGGATTGGAAACTGGTGGTCACCAATCAGGGCTCCGCGAAGAAGGAACTCGTCGAACTCTATGATCTCGCGAAAGATCCCAACGAGACGACCGATCTCGCGGTTAAGATGCCGGAGGAAGTGGCGGCGCTGCGCCTCAGGCTTGAGGCGCTTGCCAGGGCGGACCGTGATGCGCTTGCCGAGGACAAAGACCCATGACACCTGGATTTCCATCTTGCATGGGCAAGGCCCGGCGCAGCCTGGAGCTCGGCTGCTGGTGCCTTGCTTCCCTGGTTTATTCCGCCGGCTTTGCGCAGAACCCTGCGCCTGTGAAGCTGCCAACGGTGGACGAGGAAATCCGCCGTGCGGTGGTCGCAGCTCCGCTGAAACTTCAGTTTCATGGTTCGACGCCTGCGGAGCTTGCAGCCTGGCAGCGGGATTTCAGTGCAAAATTGGACGGACTTATTGGCCCTCACACACCGCCGAAACAATGGAAAGCAAAGGTGCTCTCGACACGCGATTTCCCCGACCATACCCGTGAGGAATTACTTCTCGAATCGGATGCCGCACCGAGCCTGCCTATCTATGTGCTGCGCCCCAAGGCACCGGCAGGGACGCGGTTTCCCATCGTGCTCTGCCTCCACGGTCACGGTGAGTTCGGTCATGACCCGGTGGCTGGCGTGGATGACACTCCGGCGCTGAAGGCGGAGATCCGCAAGATGAACTACGATTACGGCCGCCAGCTTGTGCGCGAGGGCTATCTTGCCGTCGTGCCCTGTTTCACGCCGTTTGGTCGCAGGCTCGACGCCAGGCCGCAGGGGAGCCACCTGGATGCCTGCGCCGTCGAGTTTGTGCGCCTCATGTACCTCGGTCGCACATTGCTCGGTGAAAACCTCAGGGACGCGATGTGGGCGCTCGATTATGCGACTGCCCGGGCCGATGCGCGCCCGGACCGGGTAGGCTGCGTGGGCTTGAGCTACGGTGGGCGCATGACGATGATGGTCACGGCGCTCGATCCGCGCGTGCGGGTGGCTGTGATCTCCGGCGCGTTAAATGTCTTCCAGGAACGCATTCAGAGCCCCGGCTTCTCGTGCGGTGCGCAGGTGATTCCCGGCCTGCTGGAATTTGGCGACACACCGGAAATCGGCTCCCTTATCGCACCGCGCCCGGTTATTTGGGAGGCGGGTCGCCAGGATCCACTCATGGTGCCGGGCTGGTTGGAGAAAGCCTCCGAGCGAATCCAGCGCGCTTACACCGCTGCGGCCAAGCCGGAGAATTTCGCGGTCCATCGCTTCGATGGTGGTCACGTCTGGAACGGCGCGACGGCGGTTCCGCTTCTGGCAAAAGTATTAAAGGCTCCGTGATCAGTCCGGGGCAGGGCGGCGCTCCCTGACAACCGTCTCCCTTGCGCAATCCGCTCACCGGGGCGGCTCCAGGTTGACGCAGCCGTGAGTCACGGCACGGTTGGCCTTCCTTAACTCATGAAACGCATCGGCATCATTCTCAACGGCGTCACGGGGCGCATGGGCACCAATCAGCATCTCATCCGTTCCATCCTGGCCATCATCAAGCAGGGCGGAGTGAAAATCAGCGACGAGCTTACCCTGATGCCGGACCCGATCCTCACGGGCCGCAACGAAACCAAGCTGCGCGATCTGGCGGAGCGGTTGGGCGTGGCCAAGTACAGCACCAATCTGGAGGCCGTTCTGGCCGATCCGGCCTATGAGATCTTTTTCGATGCCTCAGGCACCTTGCAACGCGCCAGATTTGTCGAGATGGCAGTGGCGGCAGGGAAGGCAGTCTACTGTGAGAAGCCGACAGCGGTTGAGACCCATGAGGCGCTGCGCCTGGCCACGCTTTGCGAGGACGCCGGTCTCAAGAACGGCGTGGTGCAGGACAAGCTCTGGCTGCCGGGCATCCGCAAATTCAAGATGCTGCGCGACCAGGGTTTCTTCGGTCGCATCCTCAGCGTGCGCGGCGAGTTCGGCTACTGGGTCTTCTCCGGCGAGCATGACGGCCAGCCGGCCCAGCGCCCGTCCTGGAACTATCGCAAGGAAGACGGCGGCGGCATCATCGTGGACATGCTCTGCCACTGGCGCTACGTCATCGACAACCTGTTTGGCCCCGTAAAGAGCGTCTCCTGCACCGGTGCCACCCACCTGCCGCGCCGGCTTGATGAGAAGGGCCAGCCCTACGAGTGTACGGCGGATGACGCGTGCTACGCCACCATTGAAACGAACAACGGCATTGTCTGCCAGTTCAACAGCTCGTGGACGGTGCGCGTGCGTCGCGATGACCTTTTCACCATGCAGGTGGATGGCACGCAGGGGTCCGCCATCGTCGGCCTGCGCAAGTGCTGGGTGCAAAGCCTGGGCACCACCCCCAGGCCCACCTGGAATCCTGACATCGACCAGCCTATCGACTTCTTCGGCGGCTGGCAGGAAGTGCCGGACGCGACTACCTATGACAACGCTTTCAAGATCCAGTGGGAGGAGTTCCTCAAGCATGTGGCGCTCGACACCCCTTTCCCCTGGACGCTGCGCGAAGGTGCCAAGGGCGTGCAACTCGCTGAGCTCGGCCTGCAATCCTGGGAACAGCGCAAGTGGCTCGACGTACCGGAAATGAGGTGACCGGGGTACACCCGGCCATTGCTGATTTCGGATTGGGAGCGCCCCACCGTCATCCGCTCCTCTCACACTCGCAGTTTCGAGACCGACACCTTGCCGCCGAAGCACGCCGCGACATCCGAGCCTGCATCCTGAGGCCGGTCTGCATAACGGGCTGTATAGTGATACACCGTGTCAATGCTGCCTGCCGGTGTATCGAAACTGACGTTCAGCGGCGAGCGTGCGGGCTGGGTGAGAACGGTCTTGGGGAGGGGCAGCGCACCTGGCGTCAGGTGCGGGAAATTGACGTTCCAGTACTCCCCGTCTTGAAGGGTTTCATCGAGCAGACGCCCGGTGATCTCCGCAGTCCAGGCACTCACGCGTGGCCAGTCGAATCCCAGGTCGCTGATCACGTAGTGGGAAAGCGCCATGGCGCGCAGGCCATGGAACGCGGCTTCGCGCGCGGCGGCGACGGTGCCGGAGATGAAGAGATCCTGTCCCATGTTGCCGCCTTGATTCACCCCGGAAAGGACCACATCCGGCTTCAGGTTCAGACCGAACAAGGCGATGCGCACGCAGTCCGCCGGCGTGCCATACACAGCGTGACGGCCTGTGCCCGCCGATTCCACCCGCAACGGCTGGCGCGTGGTCACGCGGTGCCCGCACTCCGAGTGCTCATGGGCCGGCGCCACGATGGTACACCGGCCGCCCATCAGCTCAATCGCCGCCGCCAGCGCCGCCAGCCCGGGAGCGTGGATGCCATCGTCGTTGGTCAGAAGGAAATGCATGAAGGAGACAGGAAGACACAAGACTCGAACAACCGATAAACGGCCGCCCTTCTCTACACTTTTGGCCTGAAAAAGCCCCGCTGTTTGTCAGAGATCGGCATGCCGAGTTTTTCCATGACCATGAGCATGTCCTCCCACACCTGGCGGCGGGCGATGGTGCCGCCGCCTTCCTGCTCCTGACGCAGGATGTAGGAGGGATGGTAGGTGACCATGGTGGGGATGCCATCGACATCATGGAAGCGGCTGCGCAGCCGTCCCACCGCACCGAGGACACCCAGGCCGGTGGCGGCAGTGGCACCGAGGGCGACGATCACCTGCGGGCGTATGAGCCGGATCTCGGTTTGAATGTAAGGCAGGCAGGCTTCCATCTCTTCCGGCGTCGGCTGGCGGTTGCGATTGCCCTGCCCTTCACCCATGCCAGGGCGGAACTTGCAGATGTTGCTGATATACACGGCAGCCCGTTGCAGGCCCATGGCGTTCTCAATGATCTTGGTGAGCAACTGCCCGGCAGGCCCGACGAAGGGCTCGCGCTGACGTTCCTCTTCCGCCCCCGGGGCTTCGCCGATAAACATCAATCGCGCTTCGGCACTGCCCACGGCAAACACCATGGTGTCGCGCAGCGAAGCCAGCGCCCTCGGCGCGGTATCGCTTTGCGCCATGGCCGCAAGGCTGGCCAATTTTTCCGCCACCGTCGTACCTTGAACCTCAAGGATGGTCCGTTCTCCGACCGTTCTGGGGGCCACCGTGGCCGGGACGGTCCTCGGGGCCATGGCCGGAGGCGTCGAAAGCGTGGGTGCTTCCGCGACCAATGCCTGGCGCAACGAGCCAAGAACGGGAGCGACGGCGGCGGCAGGATCAAACGCCGCGCCGCCTGCACGCCCCACCGGGGCCTGAGGTCGGGCCCTTGGCACCTGCCCCCCCAATTTTGCCAGCGCCTGCTGTGCCTCGGGATTCAATGCCACGGTGGCACACCCTCCCAGCCTCAGTTGATCGAGATGGGCGCGCAACAGGGTGACAGCAGCATTGGACATGGTGGGCGGTTTAATCACGCGATGCGGGGTGGCGCAAGGGGAGATGCACGCGCACATCGGGATGTGTGGTGTAAAGTCTGAAGCTGGAGCCGTCCTGGACTACGGTGCCGCTGCCGGCGTTGGGCATGGCGGGATTGGCTGGCAGGACGGGATTGCCAGGATATTTTTTCCAGTGAATGAGATCCTCGGACATGGCAAGGCAGGTGCTCCACGCGCCCCACTTGGGCAGGGCGCTGGCGTGGTAGTAGGCATAGAAGCGGCCTTTGTGGTTGATGATCTGATCCACCGCCACTGCATACCGGTCATAGGCTTCGGGACCGCACTTGATGACGGCTTCGTCGGTCACATTCGTCCACGTTTTCAGATCCTTGGACGTGGCGGCGAAGACGGCACGGTCGCCTCGCTCATAGAGCAGCCACCAGGTATCTTTCTCAAACCAAGCGCTCGGCGTGCCGCGTGGTCCGGCGGAAATGGCCCGGCCGTTCGTCTGGCGGATGTGGAGGTCGCCCTGCTCCTGCCAGTGCAGTCGATCTTTGGACGTGAGCCAGTGGGCGATGTCATCGCGGCCTTCGGAGAACATGTAGTAAGTGTCGCCGCGCTTGATGATGCACATGTCCTCGACCCAGCCATCGGTGGTGAGCGGGTTGCCGGGCCAGCGCGTCCAGTTCAGCCCGTCAGTCGAAGTGGCGTAGCCCAGGAATCTGGCCTTGTTGATGTCGTCGTTGTAACCGGTGTACCAGAGATGCCACAGGCCGTCCTCCCGCATGATCCAGCCGCGCTCACGCATCATGCGATCCCAGGCATGGTCGCCCATGCCGGCCAGCAGCGCCTTCTCCGAGGCTGGGCCAAACTGCACGAGCTCCGGAGGAAACTCCGGGCCAGTGGGTTTGGCCCGTTCGGCTCCGCGAGCCATGGCCGGCGCAGCGATAAGCAGCGCCGCGCAGATGAAGGGAGGGATGAGTTTCATGAGGGGGCTGGAAGGGGGGATCAGGGAAAGAACGGGAACAGCACCTTGATCTCTTCCGGACTCGGTTGCCGGCCGTACTCGCAGATTTCAAAGGCCTCGGCGAATTTTACCGCTGCGCCTTTTTCGGGGCCATACCACTTGAGCAGGGGGGCGCGGAAACGATCAGCCTCGCCGCTTTGGCGGCGGGTCCAGCGGTCACGCAGCCAGGCTTTGCGGGCGGCTTCATCGGTCGCCGGCGGGACAGTCTTCACAAACTCCTCGCTGCCGCCAGCTCCGCCTTCATAGTGCTGCGAGGGCATCTCGTGGATGGCGGCGAGCTTCTGGTCAAACACGTCATCCACGGACACGACGATGTCGGCCTGAAATGGGTAGGGTTTTTTGAATCCGTCGCTGGAGTACAGGAAGAGCGGGTTTTTCTTCAGCGGCGGCACATCGCTGCAGATGAACGGGACGGTGACCATGAAGGCCGCATCCTGCATCAGCACACCGACATAGCGATGATCCGGATGATAATCCCACGGACGGTGCGCGATGACGACGTCTGCCTTCCATTCGCGAATGATGCGGATGATCTTCTGACGGTTCTCCAGAGAGGGGACCAGCTCGCCGTCATGGATGTCGAGCACCTGGGTTTCCACGCCGATGGTGGCATCAGCTTTTTTCACCTCGGCCAGACGCCGCTGCGCGAGCGGTCCGCCCGCCGACTGCCAGTGTCCGATGTCGCCGTTGGTCACGGAAACGAGCTTCACGTGGTGGCCCAGCTTCGCCCACTTCGCCGCAGTGCCTCCAGCCTTGTATTGCGCATCATCGGGGTGTGCGCCAAAGACCAGAATACGGAGTTTGCCATCGTCGCCCTCGGCATGAGCCAAGGGGGAAAGCGACAGGGAAAAACACAGGAAGACGGCGGCGGAGAAGACGGACGAGGTGAGTTTCATGGCGGCTGTGCAGCGAGTGACTGGGCAATTGATACGCCGCAAAGAAGGCAAATCCCTTCAGGGAATTTGCGCAGCAAGCAGGCGCTCCCGCGTGGGGCAGGCCGCTCAGCCCTTGCATTGCCAGGGGAAAGGGTATCGGGGCGATTTGTCGTCTCAGCGGTCCCGATTCTTCTCCGTCCCTCGTCCTGCCTTGCTCTCCACAGCCTCCACCTTGACCGCTGGCTGCACATCCAGGAATGCCCGGCGAAAGAAATGGATGGTGCCTGTGTCGCCGTTGCCAACGACGAGGTCGAGTGATCCATCGCCATCCAGGTCCACGGCGTCGATGCCCACCTCATGGTGGCTGTTGACCAGCTCGTTCACGCGCTTCATGGGTTGCGCAGGCGCAAACAGCGGCTTGCTCTTGGTGCCTACGTTCTGCCAGTAGCGCACGCCATAAGGCGAGTGGTTGCCGGTGATGAGGTCCAGATCGCCATCGCCATCCCAATCCTCCAGCCTCGCCGCCGTGCGCACGGGGACAGTGAGAGGCTGGCCATCGCTCTTCATGAGGGCAACGGGGGCGGCCAGTTTCCATTCGGTCTTGGTGCCGATGTTTTTAAAGAACAGCAGAGTGCATTCGTCGTTCACCTTGCCATGGCCGCAGGCGACGATCAGGTCGAGCAGGCCGTCGCCGTCAAGATCGGCCACTTCGGGTTTACAGCGGTAGCCGGCGGGAATGTGCTGGCCTGCGGCGGTGATCTCCACCGCAGCGCCGAAGTTCAGCGGATCGGCGGTGCCGGGGAAGAATTTCAGGCACCATTGGTCAGGTCCCAGAGAGCCTCGCTGCCAGCCTTGCAGGCCATTGTTGCTCCAGAGGATGAGATCCGGGCGACCGTCGCCATTCCAGTCGGCGAGCACCGCCTTGGCATAGCCGCAATGAGCCTCACCGCTGTCGGGGCAGCCTACTTCGTGTATTTCGCGGCCTGCGGATTTGATGCGGATGGGCGGCGCATATTGCCGTCCCGGCAGGCCCTTAAAAAAATGCACATAGCCGTCGCCGTCGCTCACGATCAGATCGAGGATGCCATCCCGGTCGAGATCGAAGGCGAGGGGATAGGCGAAGTTGCTCACGGCGCACGGGGCCAGGCTGGTGAAGGGAATGGGCGTGGCGACCAGTTTGGGCCCGGCTGCCGTGCCGGTGTTCAAGTACAGTTGCGAACCGGTCATGCCGGTGACCAGGACATCCATTTTTCCATCCTTGTTCCAGTCCAGCATCATGCTTTGGGAGTGAAACCCCTGGCTGATGAGATGGCCGTTGGTGTCACGCAATTGCACGCCCTTCGCCAGCTTGGGGTGCGAGCGGTCGCCGATGTTTTCAAAGACATAGCTGCCGGCCGAACCGTCGCGCGCCGGAGAGCTTTCCGTGTAGTACTGGCCGGACATGAGGTCAGGTTTGCCGTCGCCATTCCAATCTCCCACAGAGGGTTTGCCATGAAGCAGAAAATCGATCGGCTTGCCTCCTGCTTCCAGGGCCACCGGGTCGGCCAATTTAGGCAGGCCATCGGCATTGCGGCCTGTGTTGCGCAGAAAGTACATGTGGCCGCGCTGGTAGGTGCCGCAGAGCAAGTCCGGCTGCCCGTCGCCATCCCAGTCGCAGGGCTCCACGAACACCCCCTGGTAGATGGTGTCGGGGCTGGGCCCATAGTCGAGCCCTGGCAGGACCTTGGCATCGAATATCACTTTCCCAAGCGCGAACCGGGGCCGTGTGTCGGTCCCGATGTTTTTGTAATAGGTCAGGTATCGGCACCAGCCGCCGACCAGCAGATCGCGCCGGCCATCGCCATCCCAGTCATAGAACGTCGCCGTCAGCAGCCAGCCGTGATTGGGATTGCTGATGTCGTGGCCGTCCACGGTCTGCAGCGGATAGACCTCGTGATCCGAGAACCCCGGCGCGGTGTCGGTCCCCACGTTGCGGAACCACACCACCCGCGCACCAGTGCCGTAGCGGCTGGACCCGATCAGGTCGCGTCGTCCATCGCCATCCAGGTCCGCAAGGCAGGGATACGCAGCGGGAGCGCGCAAGCTGCTGTGGCCGTCGCCCGCAAGGCGCAGGAGGTCCCCGTCGCCGATGAGCGGCCAGGGCGTTGCCCTGCCTGGGCTTTCCGCCTCCGGCCCAAAGTACACGGCGAACCGGGTGGCCTGGGGATCGTCAGGCGCAAAGACGAGATCGCCGGAGGCGGCGAAGGAATTGGTCTGAGCGTCAGCGCGGAATTTGGGATCGAAGCGGAAGGGCACGGCCTGTCCCGGCGTGGCACCGTTCATCGCTGCCACGCGCAAGGAATATGGGTTGAAGTTCCCCGATATCCCGGCCCGAAGAGCCGCGAAATCGAGAGGCACGGCAAGGACGCGATGCGCGCTCGCGCCTGCCTCCGGTTTCACCTGCAACACCACCCGGTAAGGGGCGGGTGAATCCCAGTCCGCTGACCGGGCCTGCCCTGGCAAAAGGAAAGCGAGAACTGCAACGACATGAGAGCGCATACGCCCACCAATACGCAGGTAACCCAAGGTCTATCTCCTCGAAGTCCGTTTAGCCAAAGATAGGCTTAAGGTGACGATCGAAAAGATTCCAAGTCACATTGCTGGCGATGATGGCTTCGTTGGCTGCCAGCGCATTGGTACAGGTGCTGCCAAACTCGGCGGCGGACGGGGCTTGCTACAGCATTGTCGTCACTAACGTATTGATGCACCATGAAGGTTCATTGATCTTCCTCGCCCGTCGACTGGCCGCCCGCTTCCCGGGTGCGGAACTGGCTGGGCGTCATGCCCATGTGACAGCGAAAGTCTCTGGCCAGGGCGCTCTGGTCGCTGAAGCCGCAGTCATAGGCGATGTCGGCCATCCCGCGCTGAGTCTCCCGCAAGGCGCGGCAGGCACCGAGCAGCCTGGTCTTAATGAGGAACTGCTGGGGGCCCACACCAAACGCACCCTTGAACTTGCGCTGCAACTGGCGCTCGGAAAGGCCGGACAGGCGCGCCAGTTCAGGCATTGTAATGTTCTGCGTGTAGTGCTGCCGCAGATGGTTCACCGCCTTGGCGATGCTATGGAAGGGCTGGAGCAAGGTCGCGCGGCCTTCGTAACTTTGGGAGAAGCCCATGATGCCGATGACCTTGCCCGAGCGCGAACGGATGGGCATCTTGTTGACCACAAACCAGTCTGGCATGCCCAGGCGGTCGAACCACAATTCCACCCGGTTGAAGAGGGGTTTGCCGGTGGCGCAGATGCGCGCATCATCCTGCACGTATGAGCGCGCCATGTCGGCGGGATTGAGGTCGAAATCAGTCAGGCCGATCACTGCGGCCTCATCGTCGAGATGGCAGATATCGCGGTTGCTCTGGCTCAGGAACATCATCTGGCCCTGGCGGTTTTTGGCAAAGAAATAGACCCCTGGAATCACGTCGAACAACCGGTGAAAAAGATGCGCCGGGTCGATGTCGGCAATCCAGGCATCGCGTTTGGCTAGCATGGTCTTGCGTTGGGCGGCCTTGGCGCGGGAGGTGGTTCTGGTCCGGGTGACAGGAACGGGCATGTCGGAAAATACATAAACAATGTCGCCGCGCAACAAGACGAAACCAGCATTCGCGCCTAGTCTCATGTCGAGCAGGAGAAGCACCCATCACGACCCACATGAACACGCCGAACCATGAATTCCCAGCGCCGGCCGTCTCGCGACGGAGCTTCCTTCAGACCTCGTCACGTGTAACTGCGGGCGGGGCGCTGTTTGCCAGCCTGCCAGTGGCGGGCTTCGTCCACGCCGCCTCGGACGACACGCTCAAGATTGCGCTGGTGGGCTGCGGCGGGCGCGGTGCAGGCGCTGCCGACCAGGCCTTGAGCACTGCCGGACCTGTGCGTCTGGTGGCGGTCGCGGATGTGGTCGAAGAAGGGGCGCAGACCGCGTTGCGAAATCTGCGGGAGAAGCACGGCAACAAGGTGGATGTGCCACCGGAGCGGCTGTTCATCGGGTTCGACGGCTACAAGAAGGCCATTGCTCTCGCCGACGTGGTGATCCTGGCCACGCCGCCGGGCTTTCGCGCGATGATGTTTGAGGAGGCCGTGCGCCAGGGCAAACACGTGTTTGCCGAGAAGCCGGTGTGTGTGGACGCGGCGGGATTTCACCAATTCCTGGCCGCTGCCGAAGATGCGAAGCGGAAGAACTTGAAGATCGGCATCGGCCTGCAGCGCCATCACAGTCCCGGGTACATCGAGAACATTCAGCGTCTGCACGACGGCGACATCGGCCAGATCGTGGCCATGCGCGCCTGCTGGACCGGCGGCCCGCCGTGGGTTCACGAGCGCGATGTGCTCGAACAGCAGGCCGGCCGCAGGCTCACTGAACTGGAGTACCAGGTGCGCAACTGGGTTCACTTCGTCTGGCTATCTGGCGACCACATTGTGGAGCAGCACGTGCACAATCTTGATGTGATCAACTGGGTCAAGGGCGGCCCTCCAGTGAAGGCTCGGGGCCTGGGCGGGCGCGATCCCGGCAAGAGCGGCGGCTATGGCGAAATATTCAATCATCACACCGTCGAGTTCACCTATGCCGACGGATCTGTGTGCCAGAGCATGTGCCACCAGCAGACCGGCTGCTGGGCGGAGGTGAGCGAATTCGCGGTGGGCACCAAAGGCCAGAGCCAGCTCGACCGCCACTGGATCTCCGGCCCCAAGGCCTGGCGCCATCGCGAGAAGGGTGCAAAGATCAATCCCTACCAGCAGGAGCACGACGATCTGTTTGACGCGATCCGCAACAACAAGCCTTACAACGAGGCGGAGTATGGAGCCACCAGCTCCTTCACCGCCGTGCTGGGCAGGATGGCGACCTACTCCGGCAAGGAAATCACCTGGGAGCAGGCGGTGGCTTCGAAGGTGGAATCCATGGTGAAGGGAATCGACCAGTTGCCATACGCTGAAGCCGCCCAGCTCCAGCCGCCGAGCCTGCCAGACGCCGCAGGTCGATACAAAGTGGCCGTTCCGGGTGATGCATTCGTGATCTGACAAAAATACTAAAATGAAGTGCAATCCAATCCACAAATCAGCACACTGCCAATCATGAGCGATGACATCACCAACCGCATCACAGCGTTCATGGAACACACGAAACAGTTGTTAGCCAGGCTGGACCTCGGCGCCATAGCCACGGCCAGGCAGATCCTGCTCGACTGCCATCATCGGGGCGGCCGCATTTACACGCTGGGCAACGGCGGATCGGCATCGACGGCCCAGCACTTTGCCTGCGATCTGTCGAAGTACGTGATCCCCGACGGACAGCGGCCTTTCGACGTTCGCTGCCTTACGGACAACGTGTCGCTCTACACGGCCTGGGCCAATGATGCGGCGCGCGAGGACGTTTTCGCCAACCAGATGCGCGGGCTCATTACCGCCGACGATGTGGTCATTGTCATCTCCGTGCACGGTGGCAGCGGCTTCTCCACGGACCTGGTGAAGGGCGCCCGTTACGCGCATGAAGTGGGTGCCCAATCCATTGCGCTGGTGGGTTTTGATGGGGGCCTGCTGCATCGCGAGTGCACCTGCTCGATCCTGGTGCCGGTCGACTCCACGCCGCAGACCGAGGCAATCCATCTCGTCATCGAGCACCTGCTCATGCATCTCATCAAGGAAGATCTCGCCGGAGCGCAAAACCATGTCGGCTGACGTCTTATGCATCGGTCATGCCGCTTACGACCTGAGCGTATTTGTGGACGGCTTTCCGCAGGAGAACAGCAAGTGTGAAACTCACGAGCTGCTGGAAGCCTGCGGGGGTCCGGCCGCGAACGCCGCGTACCTGCTTTCCTCCTGGGGAATCCGCAGCGCCTTTGCGGGCCTGGTGGGAGATGACGTCTATGGGCGGCGCATCCGCGATGAATTCAATGCAATCGGCACGGATGTCTCGCTGCTCGAACTCAGGCCTGGGCATGCCACACCGCTGTCGATGATTCTCATCAACCAGCAGAACGGTAGCCGCACCATTGTGAACCGCAAACTCAAGGGGGCGAAGTTGGAGCTGCAAGCGGGCCGGCTCGCGGGTGTGTCCCCGACGTTGCTCTTGTTTGATGGTCATGAGTTGGAGGCCTCGCTGGTGGCTCTTGAGGCGTTCCCTGACGCGATTTCCATTCTCGATGCGGGTTCATGGCGCGAGGGCACCGAGGTGCTCGCGGGCAAGGTTCAGTACCTCGCGGCATCAGAGCGCTTTGCCTTGCAGGCCACCGGCCTGACGGACCTGCGCTCGAATGAAAGCCGCCATGCCTGCCTGCGCCAACTTCAGGATAAGTTCGCCACGAACACCATTGTCACTCTCGGTGAGAAGGGCTTGATCGTGGATGATGGCAGCGGCTTTCGCCACCTGCCTGCGTTCCCGGCGCAGGCGGTGGACTCCACGGCGGCGGGCGATATCTTTCATGGAGCGCTGGCCTTTGGCATCGCTCAATCCTTGCCGCTTTGGAACAGCCTTCGCCTCGCTTCGATGGCGGCCTCGCTGTCGGTGCAGGTGGCTGGCGGGCGCACCTCAATCCCCTCATTGCATCGTGTGAAGGAGGCGCTGTCCCATGCAAGCTGACGGCCCTTTCGCAGGCAGCTCGCTCGCTGTCGTGGGCAACATCAACCGCGATGTGAAGACCGCGCCGCTACACGCGGGCGGGCATCTGTTTGCGGATGGCGAGACTTCCGTGAACTCGATCACGGAGACCATTGGCGGCGGCGGGGCGAACAGCGCCTTTGCGGCGGCTTCGCTGGGCGCCCGTGTGAGCTTTCTCGGCAAGGTCGGTGAGGATGCGCTGGGGCATCGGCTGGAGCGCACCCTGAAGCAGCATGGCGTCGGTGCCCATCTCGCCAGGGACGCCCACCATCCCAGCGGCACCTCCATTGCGCTGGCGTTCGACAACGGCCACCGGCATTTCCTCAGTTGCCTGCCGGCAAGTGAAGCCCTGGGTTTCGCCGATCTCGATTTCGGTGCGCTTGAGGACCGGGCGCACCTGCTGCGCGCGGATGTGTGGTTCTCGGAGTCCATGCTGTTCGAGGGCAACCGGCACTTGTTCGAACATGCCCGGGACGCAGGCATCGCCGTTTCGATGGATCTCAACTGGGACCCTCAGTGGGGCAGCGCGAAGCCGGCACACATTGCGGCCCGAAAACAGGCGGCACGCGATGTGCTGCCGCTCGTGGATCTGGCGCACGGCAATGTCCGCGAGCTGATGGAGTTCGCCGGTGCCACAGACCTGGACACGGCTTTGAAGTGTCTCACTGACTGGGGTGTTGGAGCCGTGGTGGTGCATCTCGGCGCGCAGGGCGGGGGATACTACGCAGGCGGGGTGCTGGTTGTGGAGCCGCCCGTGCCCATTACTGCGCAAGTCAACACCACCGGGACCGGTGACGTCTTCAGTGTGTGCATGATGCTTCTGCACTCCCGCCCGGACATACCCGTCAATGAACGTCTGCGTATCGCCAACACTGTCGTCGCCGAGTTCATGGAAGGCCGGCGCTCCCTGATTCCACCGCTTGCCTGCTGATTTCACCTCCAACCCAACCATCTGCTATGCGCTTTGGCATCAATACCTTTCTTTTTACCTGCCCGTTCACCAACCGCAGCACCCGCTGGTTTCCACAGTTCAAGAAATGGGGTTTCGAGACCGTCGAAATTTCGGTGGAGAATGTGAACCACATCGATCCTGCCCTGGTGAAGGACCGGCTCGACGAGCAGGGCCTCGTGTGCGGATCAGTGACGCCCTGCCTAAGCCCGGACATGGACTTGCGCGGTACACCTGAGCAGCAGCGTGCCGGCATTGAGTTCATGAAGCGCGTCATTGACCGCATGATTCCGCTGGAATCACCGACGTTGTGCGGTGTCGTGTATTCCATCGTGGGCCGTGCTGACGCTGTGCCGCCGGGAGAACGCCGGAAGCAGTGGAAGACGGTGGTGAAGAACCTCAAGGAACTGAGTGACTACGCCGGCGAGCAGGGGCGCATCATTGCGCTGGAGCCAGTGAACCGCTTCGAGACAGACTTCATCAACACTTGTGAGCAAGGCCTGGAAATGATCCATGATGTGGGCAGCCCGGCGTTGAAGCTGCACCTCGATACGTTTCACATGAACATCGAGCAAAAGGATCAAGGTGCGGCGATTCGCAAGGCGGGCAGGCATCTCGGGCACTTCCACGCCTGCGGCTGTGACCGTGGCACGCCCGGGGGCGATCACATTGATTGGAAGTCCATCGCCGCCGCCTTGAAGGCCATTCGCTATCAAGGGGATGTCGTGATCGAATCCTTCACCACCGATGTGAAGGTCATTGCCCGTGCCGCTGCCATCTGGCGCAAGATCGAGCCGAGCAATCAGGACATCGCCGTCAAAGGCATCAAGTTCCTGAAGAAGGCGTTTGGGCTCTGACGAGCAAGCGCGGACACTGGGCCGGTTGGGATAAAGCGATTCGAGCGGTCGTAGTTACAACGGGCTCGCTCACTAACACCTTGGGAAGGTGATGCTATCCGCGTTCGCACTGGTGACAGCGTTGTCCTACGAGGCTCGGGCGATCTTGCAATTGTTGAACGGAGGCTCAATGGTCAAGAATACTCCGTGAGCATTCAGGCCGATGGCAATCTGCTCGTGCCTCCGCTTGCCATTGCGGTTGTAGCCGTAGGCCACCAGGTCCAAGTCCTCAAACTCCCCTGTTGTCAGTTTCTGCTCGAAGTCGGTTTTGAAACGGTGCCGTTCCAACCGGGTTTCCATCAACTTTTTGGCTTTCTTGTCGGCTCTCTTTTGTTTGTCGAGTCCCATGGTCTGATCTTTATGTAGAAGTGTTCCCGTAAAAACCGGGGCGGCGGTAGTAACGCTTGTGCCATTGTTCCATCTTGATCTTCTGTGCTGCTTCATCGGCTCGCAGCCACTGTTGGCGATACATGATGTCGTACTCGTCAGGAGTCAGAAGTAGCTCGGGGTATTCTCCCGTGTCGATGTAGTGGTCCCCTTTGAAGTTACCGCACCGCTGCACCCGGTCTTCAATCAACGAGGTTGGGATACGCACCCGCACTACTTTGTCGAGACCTCCAGAA